>JAANMY010000736.1_pt1 | contig 43029 bp, 35 predicted proteins | sample 7279691 | NCBI WGS metagenome assembly JAANMY01 (sample SAMN14094543, study PRJNA606508) | bioreactor metagenome | isolation source: A lab-scale SPAN reactor treating ammonium-rich wastewater day 388 | place: Ireland: Galway | collected 2018-02-07 | reverse complement strand
GCCCCGACGCCCGCGCCCGCGGCTCCCGCGGCCCCGGTCGCGCCGGCGTCCACCCACGCGCCGGCCGCGGCGCCCGCCGCGCCCGCCCCGGCGATGCCGGCCTACCTGCCCGGCGAGCGCGTCGAGATCGTGCCGATGTCGCCGATCCGCAAGAAGACCGCCGAGCACATGGTGATGTCGAAGCGCACCTCGGCCCACGTCAGCACGGTCTTCGAGATCGACATGACGCGGATCGACCAGCTCCGCAAGAAGCACAAGGACGCCTTCGAGGCCCGCAGCGGCGTGCGCCTCACCTACCTGCCCTTCATCCTCAAGGCGGTGGTCGACGCGCTGAAGGCGTTCCCCATCCTCAACTCGAGCGTCGACGGCGACTCGATCGTCTACCGCAAGGACATCAACATCGGGATGGCGGTCGCGCTCGACTGGGGCCTGATCGTGCCGGTGATCCGCAACGCCGACGAGAAGAACATCCTCGGCCTCGCCCGCTCGATCAACGACCTCGCCGACCGCGCCCGCGGCAAGAAGCTGAAGGTCGACGAGGTCCAGGGCGGCACCTTCACGGTGACCAACCCGGGCGTCTTCGGCAGCCTGTTCGGCACGCCCGTGATCAGCCAGCCCCAGGTGGCGATCCTCGGCGTGGGCACCATCGAGAAGCGCCCCGTGGTGCGCGACGACGCCATCGCGATCCGCACCATGTGCTACTTCTGCCTGACCTTCGACCACCGCATCGTCGACGGGGCCGACGCCGACCGCTTCATGGCCCACCTCAAGAAGAGCCTGCAGGAGTTCGACGAGAACGCCCTCTAGCGTGCGACCGCTCCGCGTCCTGCAGCTCGGCCGCGTCCCCTACGCGAGGGGCCTCGAGCTGCAGGCCGAGGCGGTGGCGGCGGTGCAGGCGAAGACGGGGCCGGAGACGCTGTTCCTGCTCGAGCACGACCCGGTCTTCACGATGGGCCGCACGACCCGCCAGGAGAACGTGCTCTTCCCTGCCGACGCCCTGCGCGCCCGCGGCTTCGAGGTGTTCGAGACCGGCCGCGGCGGCGACGTCACCTACCACGGCCCCGGGCAGCTCGTCGGCTACCCGATCCTCGACCTGAACCCCGACCGCCGCGACGTGCACCGCTACGTGCGCGACCTGGAGGAGGTCCTGATCCGCGTGCTCGCGGACTACGACGTGCAGGCCGGCCGCGTCGCAGGGCGCACCGGGGCCTGGGTCGGCGACGAGAAGGTGGCGGCGATCGGCGTCCGGATCGCGCGCTGGGTGACCTCCCACGGCTTCGCGCTGAACGTCTCGACGGACCTCGCCCCGTTCCAGTTGATCGTGCCCTGCGGCATCGCCGACAAGGGCGTGACCAGCCTCGAGCGCCTGCTCGGGCGCGCGGTCGACCCGGCCGAGCTGCGCGCCCGCGTCGTCGCCCGGACGTGCGAGGTTTTCGAACGCGAGCCGGCGTAGTTCAATGAGCGGATGACGCGCTCGCGGCGCCGGCGGCTCCTGGCCGCCGCCGGCCTCATCACCGCCGCCCTGCTGCTGGCGCTGCTGCTGGGCGCCTTCCCGCAGGAGCCCGTGCGCTCCCGGCTGGAAGCCGCGCTGCGCTCGGCGACCGGCCCCGGTTCGAGGATCGGCAGCGCGAGCCTGCGGCCCGCCCTGCTCCAGGTCGAGCTGCGCGACGTCGTCATCGAGGGGCCCGGCTACCGCGTGGCGCTCGACCGGCTCGAAGCCCGCGTCGCGCCGGCGACGCTGACCGGCGGCGGGGTACACCTGCGGCGGCTGGCCGGCGAGGGCCTCGCGATCGACCTGCGCCCGGTGACCGACGCAGCCCCGCCCGCCGCGGCCGGCGGGGCCTTCGGCGGCCCGCTGACCATCGACGCGGTGGACCTGGCCGGCCCGCGCGCCACGTGGCAGGACGCTGCAGGCGTTCGCCGGGTCCGCCTCGACGGCCTCGCGATCCGCGGCGCGGTCGGCGCGGGCGCGCTGCTCGTCGAGACGCCCGGCGGTGCGCTCGAGGGCCCAGACGCGGCCCCTCTCGCACCGGCGCGACTGGCGCTGCGCATCGCGCCGGACCTCGCGATCCAGGTCGAGTCGGCGACGGCCGGCCTGGGCGCGTCGCGGATCACGGCCTCCGGCCGCCTCGGCCCTCCCGCCCGGCTCGATCCCGACCTGGCGTTCCAGGCCGAACTCGCGCTCCTGGACCTCGCCCCCTTCGCGCAGGCCGAGGCGTCGGAGGTCGGCGGCGCGCTGCGCGTCGAGGGGCGGCTGCGCGGGCCGCTCGCGGCCCCCCGACTCGACGCCCGCGTCACTGGCGAGAACCTGCGCTGGCGGGCGCCCGTGGAGCGGCTCGCGGGCCGCGTGGAGCTCGACGGCGAGAGCGCCCGGGCCGACGTCGAGGCGAACGTGCTGGGCGGCGCGCTGCGGGCGCGCGCGAGCCGCCGCGAGGGGAACGTCGAGGCCGAGGCCACGCTCGCGGAGGCGCGACTCGAAGCCCTGCGCGCCCTCGGACCGAACGCCGGGCCCGCAGGGTTCGTCGGCGAGGCGAGCGCGACGCTCCGCGCGCGTGGCCCCGCCTCTGGTCCCTACGCGATCGAGCTCGAGGCGGACGCTCGGGCGACCGAGGCGTCGCTGGTGGCCTCGGCCCGCGGGACGCTCACGCCCGAGGCGCGCCTCGACACCGGCTGGAGCGCGACCGTGACGGCGCCGGCGGGCACGGCGCGCCTCGAGGGACGCGCCTCGGCCGGCGCGCGGCGCGAGCTGGAGGTCGACGGCACCCTGGAGGCCGAGGCCGCATCGCACGGCGTGACCGCTCGCGGGCAGTTCGGCCTGCGCGGGCCGACGCTGACGGCGCGCGCCGAGGTGGCGGGCCTCGGCGGGCCGGTGCGCCTCGACGCCCTGCACGAGGGCGGCCGCTTCCGTTCCCTCGTCGTCGAAGCCCCCGCCCTCGACCTCGCCCGTCTCACGGGCGACGCGGTGGCGGGCACGGGAGAGCTCCACCTGGCACTCTCCGGCTCGCCGCAAGCGCTGGACGGCACGGGAAGCGCCCGTGTCGCGCAGGCGCGCTGGAGCGGCGTCGACCTCGGTCCACTGGACGTCTCGCTGCAGGCCACGGCGGGCGTGGCCCAACTCGAGGCCACCGCGCCCGGCCTCGCGGCCCGCGCCCGCGCCCGGGTCGCGACGGACGACCGCCGGGCGATCGGTCGCCTCGACATCGACGGCGCCGATCTCGCTCGCTTTGCGCCCATCGCCGGTGGGCCGCTCGAAGGCGTGGCGCGAGCGCGCGTCGACTTCGACGTGCCCCTCGAGGCGCCGCGAGAGGCCCGGGTCGACGCCGCGGTCGAACGGGTCGACGCCGCGCGCGGGCCGTGGAGGCTCTCCGCCGCCGACGCCCGTCTCGCCGTGCGCGACGGGTGGCTCGAGATCGCGCGGCTCGTCCTCGAAGGCGCGGGCGCGCGCCTCGACGCCAAGGGCCGGGTCGCGCTCGACGCCGACCCGGCGCTGGACCTCGAACTGCGCGGGAACGCCGACCTGGCCGCGGCGCCGCGCGAGCCGCTCGCCGATCTCGCGGGCCGCGTCGCGCTCGACGCCCGCGTCACTGGCACCGCCTCCGCGCCGCGCGCCGCGGGGCTCGCGCGGCTCGAGGGCCTGCGCGTGGAGGCCGCGGGCGTGCCGCCGCTCGAGGCCGCGCGGCTCGACCTGGCGCTGGTTGGCGATCGCGCCCGGCTGGAGACGACAGGCCTGGCGCTGGCGGGCGGGACGCTCGAGCTCGGCGGCGAGCTGCCGTTCGGCGCGGCGCCCGCGCGCCTCGACCTCTCCTGGCGCGGCGTGGACGCCGGCGCGCTGCTGCGCGCCGCGAACCCGGGCAGCGAGCCCTTCGAGGCCCGGCTCGACGGGCGCCTCGAGGCGACGGCCCCGCGCGGGCTGCGCCATCTCGAGGCGTTGCGCCGGGAGCTGGTCGCCCGGCTGCGACTCGAGCCCGCCACCGCGCGCTTCGGCGACCTCGAGCTCTCGAGCGAGCCGGTCGAGGCGCAGCTCGCGGCCGGTCGGCTGCGCGTCGCCCCGTTCGCGATCGGGTCGCCGGACAGCCGCCTGCGGCTGGAGGCCGAAGCCGACATCGACCGCCGGACCCTGAAGGCCGCGGGCCGCGGAGAGCTGGAACTGAGGGCGCTCTCGCCGCTGCTGTCCGAGGCCGCGTTCTCCGGGCGGGCTGCGCTCGACCTCGCCGCCGACGGCCCGTGGGCGAGTCCCGGGCTGCGCGGCACCCTCGAGGTGGACGACGCGACGGCCCGCTCGCGCTCGCTGCCGCAGGCTCTCACCGACCTGTTCGCCCGCGTCCGCTTCGAGGGCTCGCGGCTCGAGCTCGAAGAGGCCCGGGCCCGGCTCGGCGGCGGCCCCATGACCGCCAGCGGCACGGCGCAGTTCGGCCCGGAGGGTCTCCGCGACGGCCGCTTCGCTCTCCGGTTGCGCGACGCGGCCCTGCGCTATCCCGCGGGGCTGCGCAGCCGCATCGACGCCGACCTGCGGCTCACGGGCGGCGGGGCCTCCTGGCTGCTGTCGGGCGACGTGCTCGCGAGCCGCGGCCGCTACGACCTGGACGAAGCGCTGGCCGCCCCGGTCGCGACGGACACGTCGGAGGCGCTGCGCGCGGTGGCCCTCGACCTGCGGGTGCGGGCCGAGGCGCCGATCCAGGTGGTCTCGGATCTCGGCGAGCTGCAGGCGACCGGCGACCTGCGCATCCGCGGCAGCGCTTTCGCTCCCGAGCCGCTGGGATCCTTCCGGCTGCGCCCGGGCGGACGCGTCTTCCTCCAGGGTCGCGAGTTCCGCATCGACCCGGCCGCGCAGAGCGCACTCACCTACGCGGGCACATGGGATCCGACGCTGGCGATCCACGCCGTCACGGCCGAGCGCGTGCGCGACGCCGCGCGCAACCGCGAGACCGAGGTGCGGCTCTCGCTCTCGGGCCGCCTGGAGTCGCCCGGCGTGGAGCTCGCCGCTCCCGGCTACTCCGAATCGGAGCTGCTGAACCTGCTCGTCACCGGCGACAGCCGGGCGGCCGCGGGCCGGACGGCGGTCGGCGCCCAGGCCGCAGCGATGCTGCTGGGCCGGGTCGGCCGCGAGGTCCGGGCGATCGGCCTCGACGAGGTGCGCATCCAGCCAGAACTCGTGGCCCGCGAGGGCCAGGTCGACGCCGGAGCCCGACTCACCGTCGGCAAGCAGGTGACGCCGTGGGCCACCCTGCTCTACTCGGCCAGCCTGAAGGCGGCCGATGCCCGCTACCTCGAGCTGCGGGCGCAGCCCGGCGTCGCGCTGGGCCTGGACGGCATCTTCGACGCCAGCGCCGCAGGCGAGCTGAACGTCTCCGGGCGGCGGCGCGACGACGGCGGCTTCGCCGCCGGCGCGGGACAGACCTTCCGGCGCGGCGGGCCGAGGACCGAGCGGACCGCCGACGACCGCGTCACGCTCGCGGGCGTGCGCCTGGACGGCGAGCTGCCTCCTGGCGCGGCTGCGGCGGCGCGCGCGCTCGAGCAGCCTGTCGGGGCCCGGCGCACGATCTGGCAGCTCCAGGACGCCGCGGATCGCGCGCGCGAAGAACTGCGCCGGCTCGGCCACGTCGAAGCCGAGGTCGAGGCGACGCTCGACGGGGCGCTCGCGGTGTTCGAGGTGCGGCCGGGGCCTCGCTTCACGCTCCGCGTCGAGGGCCTGCCCGCCGCGCTCCGCCTCGACGACCTGCTGCGCGCGGCGCTCGACGAAGGCGACCTGCTCGCGCGCGGCGAAGCGAAGCTGCTGGCGCGCCTCCACCGCGACGGCCACCTGCGGGCGCGCGTGGAGGGCCGTGCCGAAGCCGGCAACGGCGGCGAACGGCTCGTCCGCTTCACCGTCACCCCCGGCCCGCGGATCGGGGCCGACGTGCGCTTCCCCGGCGCGTCGGTCGTGTCCGCATCGGCGCTGCTCGAGGCCGCAGGCGGCGCTGGCGCACTGCTCGCCGACCCGGCCGCCTCGGCGGAGGCGCTGCTCGCGCTCTACGGGGACCGCGGCCACCTGCAGGCGCGGGTCGGCCCGGTGCAGGTCGAAGGCCAAGCCGCGCTCCGCATCACCGTCCCGGTCACCGAAGGACCGCGCGCGCGGCTGGCCGCGATCGAGTTCGCGGGAGTCGCGGACGAGGCCGCGGCCCGCAAGGCGCTCGAGCTGAAGACGGGCACCGCCTGGCATCCCGAGGATCTCGACGCCGCGGCCTCGCGGCTGCAGGCAGACTACTACCGCCGCGGTTACCCTGCGGCCCGGGTCGGCGCGCGCTGGCGGGTCGACGGCCCCGACGCCGTGGCGGTGATCACGGTCGAAGAAGGCGAGCCCGTGACCGTGCGCGGGCTGGAGATCGAGGGCCTCGAGCGGACGCGGGAGCGGCTGGTGCGCCGGCAGGCGAACCTGCGCGCGGGGGCGCCGCTCGACCTGCGGCAACTGGCGACCCTCGAGCAGCGCGTGCTCGACCTCGGCATCTTCGCGCGGGCCAGCGCTTCGCTCTCCCCCGACGACCCGGGACGGGTGCGGTTGTCGCTCGAGGAGGGCGACCGTTTCTTCGGGCAGTACGAGCTGCGCTGGGACCAGGACGAAGGCGCCTCGGTGGTCGTCGACGCGGAGCTGCGCAACCTCGGCGGCTTCGGGGCCGGTCTCGGCGCCCGCCACCGGCGCGGTGCGGACATCCGCGAGACCGCGGCGTCGCTGTTCGTGCCCTCGCTCCTGCACGGCCGCGACCGCCTCACGCTGCGCGCGGCGGACCGCGAGGAGGACCTGCCGCTCGTCGGCGGGGCCGAGAACGTGTTCCGCGAGCGCAGCCTCGCGCTGCGTCACGCGATCCCGCTCGGCCGGCGCTGGGACGTCCAGTACGGCTACGAGTTCCGCCACCTGACCAGCACCTTCGTCAACGTGCCGATCGACCTCGCCGGCCTCGACCTCTCGGTGCTGCGTGACACCCGCGACGACCTGCTCGACCCGCGGCGGGGCCGGCTGTTGAGCGCGACGTTCGAGTGGGCCGGCGAGGCGCTCGGGTCCGACTTCGAGTTCGTCAAGGGCTACGCCCAGGCGCTGGAGGCGCGCCCCTTGTCGCCGTCGCTGACCTGGGCCCAGGGCCTGCGCGCGGGCCTCGCCTGGGGGCTCGGCGGGCAGCGGGTGCGCAGCTCCGAGCGCTTCCGCGCCGGCGGTGGCAACAGCGTGCGCGGTTTCGGCACGGACGAGTTGGGCCCGCGCGACTTCTTCGGCGACCCCGCCGGCGGCGAGGCCGTGCTCGTCTTCAACCAGGAACTGCGCTACCGCGGCCCCGCCGGCTTCGGGGCCGTCGCGTTCTGGGACGCGGGCCAGGTGTGGCCCGCGGTCGACGAGATGCGCTTCGACCTGCGCCACGCGCTCGGCGCGGGGCTGCGCTACCAGTCGGCGGTCGGGGTGCTGCGGCTGGACGTCGCGTGGCCGCTGGGGAGGCGCCCGGGCGAGAAGCCCTGGCGCCTCCACTTCAGCCTCGGCCAGGCGTTCTAGCGGTCTCCCGCGCTCAGCGCAGCGCGGCGAGCAACTGCTGGACGAGCGGCGCTTCGGGCGCCTTCGGGGCCAGCTTCAGGAAGCTCTCGAAGTCGGCCACCATGCGGTCGGGCATCTTCTTGTTGTTGAACGCCTGCCCCCGCCAGTAGTAGGCGTAGGCGAGATCCCCGCGGGCGCCGAGCGCGGCGCTCATCCGCTCTGCGGCGGCGTCGTACTTCTTCTGCGCGACCAGCGCCTCGCCCAGCGCCGCGACCGCCATCGGCTCGGTCGCCGCTTCCTTCAGCACTGCTGTCGCGAGGCCTTCGGCCTCCTCGTAGCGCTTTAGCTTCGCCACGGCAGCGGCAAGGTAACCGCGCGCGTCCGCGCCGGCGGCGCCGCGCAGCGCGGCCTCCGCCTCGGCGTAGCGCCCCGCCTCGAAGTGGCCGATCCCGGCCGCCACGTCCTGCGCTCCCGCTCCGCCGGCCAGCAGCCCGCCGAGCACCGAGAGCAACGCGAGTCGTCGCCTCATGTGCAGCCTCCTCGTCCGATGGTAACCGCTAGTTGCGCTGCGAGCTGCGGCGCAGGTCCTGCACGAGGCGCGCGTTGCGCAGCGCGATCACCACGAAGTCCGCGACCGCCTCGGCGGCCGCCACGTCGTCGAGGTCGAACGCGCCGGGCTGGTCGCTCTGGAAGTCGAGCGCGCCGATCGCCTCGCCCTCCTCGAGCAGCGGCACGACCATCTCCGAGCGGGTGCCCGGCACGTCCGGGTGGTAGTGGGGGTCGAGCTCCACGTCCGCCGACACCTGCGGCGCCCGCTTGCGCAGGGCGCGGCCGATGATGCCGCCCGCCGGCCCCTGCATGCGGCCCTTGCCGCGGCGGTCGACGCCGCTGCGCGCGGCCCAGCGCCCCACCAGCACGCCCTCGTGGTCGAGCACGACCACCGCGACGTAGCGCATGCCGGCGCCGGCCTGGATCGCCTGGGCCGCCTCGGCCAGCAGCGTCTCCGGGTCGAGCACGCCCGCGATCTGCCGGGCGACGTTCGCGAGCGTCGCGATCTGGTCGGCGCGGCGCTGGGCGCGGGCCTGGGCGCGGGCCAGTTCGGCGTTGGCGTGCGCCAGCTCGCGGGCGCGCTCCGCCGCCTGCGCCGCCTGGTCCTCCGCTTCGGCCACCCGCCGCTGCGCTTCTTCCTCGTGGGCCTGGATCACCGCCTCCAGCCGCCGGTTGCCGAGCTCGTCGAGCGCCAGCAGCGCGTCGCCGAGGCTGTCCTTGTCGGGACACGACGCGAGCAGGAACGGCAGGCAGCAGCCGTCGAACGCGCGGATCGCCAGCGCGAACGGGTTGTAGCTGACCGCGTCGCGCACGCTCTCCTCGGCCGCGGCGGCTTCTTCCTCCAGCAGCTCCTCGAGCTCGCCTGCTTCCAGCCGGACGAAGAGCGCGTCGAGGCGCGCCGCGCAGAACGGCCGCCAGCCCTCGGCCGGCGCCTCGGGACCGATGCCCATCGCCTGCACCCACGACTCGAGCAGCGCCTCGCGGTGCGGGCGCAGCCGGGCCACGGTGCGCTTCAGGCTCTCGGCCAGGCTCATCGGGTCTCCCCGGGGCGGATGCCCCTCCACAGGTGCGCGATGCCGAAGGTCAGCTTGCGCCGCGACAGCTCCACGAAACCGGCCTCGGCGAGCAGCGCCTGGAAGGCCTCGGGCGTCGCGAACTTGGCGACGGACGCCGGCAGGTAGCGGTAGGCCGAGGGGTCGCCGCTGATCAGGCCCCCGACCCGCGGCAGCACCTGCCGGAAGTAGAACCGGTACAGCACGCCCAGCAGTCCCGCGGGCATCGAGAACTCGAGCACGACCAGCGGCGCGCCCGGCTTCAGCACCCGCGACACCTCGCGCAGCGCCGCCACGGGATCGCCGACGTTGCGGATGCCGAACGACACCAGCGCGCCGTCGAACAATCCGCTGCGCAGCGGCAGCCGCTCGGCGTCGCCGGCCGCGAGCTGGCCGCGCTCTCCCGCCTGCGCCCGCACCTTCTCCACGCCGCGCACGAGCATCTGCGTCGAGAGGTCGACGCCGGTGCCGCGGCGGCCGGGCGAACGCGACAGCGCCTCGAGCAGCAGGTCGGCCGTGCCGGTGCACAGGTCGAGCACGCGCGCGTCGGGGCCGAGCCCGAGCAGGTCGACCGCCCGGCGCCGCCAGCGCACGTCGGTGCCGGCGGAGAGCAGGCGGTTGAGCAGGTCGTAGCGCGGCGCGATGCGGTCGAACATCGCGCGCACGGCGGTCTTCTCGGGGTTGCCCGGCGTCGGCGCGGTCACGGGAGCGCGATTATAGGAGCCGCAGCGCGAGCAGCACGGTCGCCAGGTAGCCCACGCTGACCCAGCCGTTGAGCGTGAAGAAGGCGGCGTCGACCCGCGAGAGGTCGTCGGCGCGGACCAGCGAGTGCTCCCAGCCGAGCAGCGCCACGACGCCCGCCAGCCCGCCCCAGTAGAGCGGGTGCAGCGGGACCAGGAACGGCACCGCCGCCAGGGCCGCGACCGCCAGCACGTGGAAGCCGCGGGCCAGCCGCAGCGCGTTCGCCACCCCCAGCCGGGCAGGCAGCGAGTGCAGCCCCTGCTCGCGGTCGAAGGCCGCGTCCTGGCAGGCGTAGATCACGTCGAAGCCGGCGACCCAGAACATCACCGCCAGCGCCAGCGCGATCGGCGGCAGCGCGAACTCGCCGCGCAGGGCGAGCCAGGCCCCGACCGGCGCGATCGCCAGCGCCAGGCCCAGCACGACGTGGGCCAGCGCCGTGAAGCGCTTCGCGTACGAGTAGCCGAACACGATCGCGAGCGCCACCGGCGACAGCACGAGGCACAGCGGATTCAGCATCGCGGCCGCCAGCACCAGCGCTCCCGCGGAGAGCAGCACGAAGGCCCACACCTCGCCGCGGCGCAGCTTGCCGGCCGGCAGCTCGCGCCCCGCGGTGCGCGGGTTGCGGGCGTCGATCTCCTGGTCGGCCAGGCGGTTGAAGCCCATCGCGGCGCTGCGGGCGCCGACCATCGCCACCACGATCCAACCGACCTGGGCCAGCGTCGCGCCGCCCTCGCGCGCCGCGAGCGCGGCCGAGGCCAACGCGAACGGCAGCGCGAACACCGAGTGCGAGAACTTGATCATCCGGCCGTAGGTGACGACGCGCTCGAACAAGCGTGGGACCTCCCGGCGGCATTCTACGGGCGCCCCGGCTCCACGCCGGGCGGGCCTCAGTCGTAGAACAGGCCCGTCGCCGAGGCGCCCGACAGCACGTGCGCGAGGGGCTCCGAGGGCGGCCGTTCGGCGGCCACGTACGCGAAGGCGGCCCGGGCACCGGGGCCGATCCGGCCGTGGTCCGCGAGCCCCAGCGCCTCCGCGCCGCCCACCGTCGCCGCTCGCACCAGAACCGCGGGATCGACCGCCGGGAAGGCGCGGTGCAGTTCGACGGCCTCCGAGAGCAGGTCCAGGCTCGGGCTGCTGGCAAGGCTGTCGGTGCCGAGGCACACCTTCACGCCGGCCGCGAGCAGCCCGGGCAGCGGCGGCAGCCCGTTGCCCAGCGCGAGGTTGCTGCGCGGGCACAGGGCGACGTGCACGCCGCGCCGGGCCAGCAGCGCGTGGTCGGCGGCCTCAGTCTGCACGCCGTGGGCGATCACCAGCCCCGGGTGCAGGATGCCGCACGCCTCGGCGTGGTCGACCGGCGAGCGGGCGCCCCCCGCGAAGGCGACGTGGCCGAGCCCGCGCTCCGCGAGGAACGCCGCGAACTCGCCGCCGCCGTCGGCCAGGAAGCGCGTCTCCGCCGCCGACTCCGCGAGGTGGATCGCCGCCGGACCGCCGGCCGCGGCCATCAGCGCCAGCAGCCGCGGAGAGCAGGAGTACGGCGCGTGCGCGGCGGGCCGCACTTCGACGCCCGGCTGCGGGTCCAGCTCCGCGCGCCGCGCCTGCGACCAGGCGAGGGCCTCCTCGGCGCGGGCGGGGTCCCAGCCGATCAGCTCGTGGAAGACGACGGCGCGCAGGCGCGACCGGGCGAGGTCCGCGAGGTGCTGCAGCCCGTTCGAGACGTCGCCCACCGCGGCCGTGCCCGATGCCGCCGCCGCCGCCATCGCCATCCGCGCGGCGGAGCGCACGACGTCGGCCGTGTCCCCCGACCGGGCCGCGATCAGCGCGCGCACCCACGGCACGAACGGGGCCGGCCCCACCACGCCGGCGAGGTGCGACAGCTCGAGGTGGGTGTGGGCGTTCACGAAGCCCGGCAGCAGGACGCCGGGCCCGAGGTCGACGTCTTCCCCGGCCGGGCCCTCGCCCAGGGGCCCGATCCACGCCACGCGGCCGCCGTCGACGGCGACCACCCCGTCGCGCAGCGGCGGTCCGACCACCGGCACGACCCAGCCCGCGTGCAGCCGCTCCACCCCGGCGACTCTAGCAAAGGCTCGACCTCGGGCAAGATGGGCCATGCCCGCCGCGGCCGTGCTGCTGCTCCTGCTCCAGGTCGTGACGCCGACTCCGTGGGCCGAGGACCCGGCTCGCCTCGCCGTGGCCGCGGGCATCGAGGCCGCCGATCGCGCCTTCGTGGCCGGCCGCTGGGACGAGGCCCGCCGCGGGTACGAGGCCCTGCTTTCCCAGGTCCCCGAGCCGCTGACGGTGACGCTCCACGAGCAGATCGCCCGCTGCCACGCGGCGCAGGGCCAGCCCGCGCAGGCGCTCGGCCACCTTCAGGCCCTGCTCGACCGCAACCCGGCCAACCTGGCGCTGCGCGCGCGGATGGCGGACGAGGCGCTGCGCGGGGGGCTGGTGGAGCGCGGCCGCGCGCTGCTGCGCTCGATCCACGAGGCCGACGTCGCGGCCCCGAAGGCCTGGCTCGAGGCCGCCATCGTCCTCGTCAACGCGGGCCGGCCCGACGACGCGCTGAGCTGCCTCGGGCGCGCGCTCGAGCGCGACCCGGGCCACGTCGACGCGCTGTTCCAGCGCGGCTTCCTGCTGATCCAGCTCCAGCGCCGTGCCGAGGCGCGCACCGACCTGCTGCGGGTGCTGGCGCTGGCGCCCGCCGACAGCCTGCACGCGCGGATCGCGCTCGAGGCCCTCGCCGGGCTGCGCTGATCCGCCGATGGTCGAGTCCCGGTCCCTCCGTCCGTTCGCCGTGCTGGCCCTGCTGGCACTCGCGACCGGGAGCTGGGCCTGGTTCGACGGCCTGCGCGACCCCGCCTGGATCAACAACGACGTCCGGCAGCACGTGGCCTGGATGCAGGACTTCGACGGCGCCGGGCGCTTCGCCTCGGACCCCCTGTCGGAGTACGCCCGCGCCTACCAGCCCGCGGGATGGATCGCGTCGTACCGTGCCCTCGCGCCGGTCGTGCCGCCGCTGGTGCTGAGCCGTTTCCTGCCTCTCGTGCTGCTCGTGGCCCTGGCCGTGCTCCTCGGGCGCTGGGCGCACGCCCACGCCGGCGCACCCGGGGCCGTCGCCGCGGGCCTGCTGCTGCTGCTGTCGCCGGCGGTGCTCACGCGGACTGCCGGAGCGCTGCCGAGGGGCTTCGCGTTCCCCCTGCTCGCCGCCCTGATCTGGCAACTCCAGCAGCGCTCGGGGCCCGGCGCGGCGGTCTGCCTCGTCCTCGCGGCGCTGTTCCACCCACCAGCGTTCCTGCTCGGCGCTCTCGCCTCGGCGCTGTGCGCGGTCGGACCGGGCCTGCGCCTCGAGCCCCATGCCCGAGGCGTACTCGCGGGACTGGCGCTCGGCGCGGCACTGCTCCTTGCGGAGCAGGCGGATGACGAGAGCCCCGCGATCGGGCCCCTGGTGACGCGCGCCGAGATGGAAGGCCGCCCGGAGTTCACGGCCGAAGGTCGGTACCAGGTGCTGCCGACGCCGTCGCTGCCGGGGCTGCTGCTGCAGCAGGCCTCGCAGGGGGTCCCTCGCCTGCCCGCGATCCCCGGCCTGCCCGTCCGCACCGAGCTGCTCGCGGCGCTCGTCCTGGTCGCCGGCTTCGCGTCCGGATGCGCCCGCGCCCGCCTGCCACTGCCCCGCGAGTGGTGGGCGCTGCTCGCGTCGAGCATCACCTGCTTCATCGCCGCCGACCTGGTCCTGATGCGGCTCTTCCTGCCCTCCCGCTACGTCGAGTACGCGGTGCCGCTGCTGGTCGCCGCGGCGGGCGGCGTCGCGATCGGGCGGTTTCTCGACGCCCTGCTGCCCGGGACTCCGCGGCGGCTCGCCGCATCGCTGCTGCTGGCGGTGGCCGTCGCCGGGGTGGGGTCGTCGAAGAACTCCGGGCTCACCGACTACGGGGCGAACCGGGACCTCCACGCGTTCCTCGCGAGTCGCCCGCTCGGAACCCTGGTGGCCGCGCCGCCGCTGCTGGCCGACGAGATCCCGACCTTCGCCGGCCAGCCGGTGTTCGTGAACCACGAGCACGCCCACCCTTTCTTCCGCGAGCACTGGGCGCTCGTCGAGCGGCGGACGCGGGCCTTCTTCGAGGCCTACTACGCCGCCGACCTGGCAGACGTCTCCGCCTTCTGCCGGCGCCACGGCGTCGACCTGTTCGTCGTCGACCTGGCGCTCTTCGACCGGGCGGAGCTGGAGGCGGGGCGGGCCTACTTCGCCCCGTTCGGGGCCTGGCTGCGCGAGCTCGCGCGCGAGCGCAGCCGCTTCGCGCTGGCAGCCCCGGCGGCGGCGCCCCTCTTCGCGCGAGGTCCGCTGCGCGTCTACTCGTGCGCCGGGCCGGACTTTCTCGCTAGCGGGCGCTGACGACCGGCAGCACGTGGCGCGGCGCGGGCATCTGCGGCGTCGCGTGGCTCCAGCAGTACGGGTCGCCGACGATCTCGTAGTGCATCGTGCGGCGCTTGGGCACGAAGCCCGCGTCCTGGATCGAGCGCGCGATCTCGGCCTCGGTCAGGTGGAACGCCGCTCCCGCCGCCGACACCACGTTCTCCTCGATCATCAGGCTGCCGAAGTCGTTCGCGCCGAAGCGCAGCGAGACCTGGCCGATCTTGCCGCCCTGGGTCACCCACGAGGCCTGCACGCTGCGGAAGTTGTCGAGCATCAGCCGCGACACCGCGAGCGTGCGCAGGTACTGGAAGGACGACAGCTCGTCGCCGGCCAGCGCGGTGTTCTCGGGCTGGAAGGTCCAGGCGATGAAGGCGGTGAAGCCGCCCGTGCGATCCTGCAGCTCGCGCAGGTGCAGCAGGTGGTCGATCCGCTCCTCGAGCGTCTCGACGTGGCCGAACATCATCGTGGCGGTGGTGCGCATGCCGATCCGGTGCGCGACCTCCATCACCTCGAGCCACTCGGCCGTGGTGCCCTTGGCGATGCCGATGATCTTGCGCACGCGGTCGGACAGGATCTCGGCGCCGCCGCCGGGGATCGAGTCGAGCCCGGCGTCGCGCATCCGCACGAGGCACTGCTCGGTGGTGAGGCCGGACACCTTGCAGACGTGCTTGACCTCGGCCGGCGACAGGCCGTGGATCCAGATCGGGTAGTTCTGCTTGATCCAGCGGAACAGCTCCTCGTAGAACTCGATCCCGAGGTCCGGGTGCAGCCCGCCCTGGAGCAGGAGCTGGCGCCCGCCGAGCGCCATCGTCTCCTCGATCTTCTGGGCCAGCTCGCGGCGGTTCAGCACGTAGCCGTCCTGCGCCGGCAGGTCGCGGTAGAACGCGCAGAACGCGCACTGCGCGTTGCACACGTTCGTGTAATTGATGTTGCGGTCGATGATGTAGGTGACGATCCCCTCCGGGTGGAGGCGCCGGCGCACGGCGTCGGCCAGCTCGGCCAGCTCGAGCAGCTCGCCGTCGCGCAGCAGGGCGATGCCCTCCTCGCGCGTGAGCCGCTCTCCCCCGTGGACCTTGCGACGGACCTCTTCAGCGATCGCCATGGAAACGGATCTCCGGGACCTCGGGCACCAGGCCGAGCGCGGCGACCCGGCGGTAGTACTCCCGCAGGCCGCGCAGCTCGTCCTCGCCCATCGTGTATCGAATGTTCTCGCGCAGGTACGCGGCGTTGCGGGCCGCTCGTCCCGCGTCGCCGGGATTGTAGTCGGCGGCCAGCGCGTCGATCGACTCCAGGCCGCGTCGCAGTGCCGCCTGCATCGCCTCGACGCCGGCCTGGTCGACGGCCCCCGGCCGGCCCGCCCAGAACGCCCACACGAAGGGCAGGCCCGTCTGGCGCGTCCACTCGGCGCCGAGGTCGAGCTTCGGGGCCGCGTCCTCGTGCTCGAGCGCGACGTCGCCGATGACCAGCGCCGCGTCGGCCTGCGCCAGCATCGCGTCGAGGTCGGGCGCTGCGGCGACGTACTCGGGCTCGCGGCCCAGCCGCGCGTGCAGCAGCACCCGGGTCAGCGCGACGGACGTGCGGCTCGAGGTGTCGAGCGCCACCCGCCGCACGGCGTCGAGATCGCCGCGGTGGAACAGCAGGACGGAGCGCACCGGGCCACGGCTCCCGATCGCGAGACCGGGCACGATGCGCAGGCCGGGCTGGCGGGCGTACTCGACCGCCGGGATCAGGCCGAGGTCGACCTCGCCCGACGCCAGCCAGTCGGCGACCCGCGACGGCACGGCCCGGCGCAGCTCGAAGCGGGCGTCGGCCCCGAGCCCGGCCACGAGCGGCACGGAGTTGAGGTAGCCGACGACGCCGAGGCGGCAGGCGGCCACCGCGGTCGTCACCACTCCTTGATCACGTTGAAGACGGTGTCGCGCTCGACCGGGCGCCGGCCCGCCTCGCGGATCAGCCGGCACAGCTCGTGGACCGTCAGCGACTGGGAGGTCTGGGCGCCGGCGTCGTGGGCGATCTTCTCCTCGGTCACGGTGCCGTCGAGGTCGTCGGCGCCGAACGAGAGCCCGACCTGGGCCAGCCGCGGGCCGATCATGATCCAGTAGGACTTGATGTGCGGCACGTTGTCGAGCATCAGCCGCGCGATCGCGATCGCCTTCAGGTCGTCGAAGCCCGTGGTCTCGGGCAGCTTCAGCGCGGGCGCCTCCCACGGCTGGAACGCCAGCGGGATGAAGGTGACGAAGCCGCCGGTCTCGTCCTGCAGCTCGCGCAGGCGCACCAGGTGGTCCACGCGGTCCTCGACCGACTCGACGTGGCCGTAGAGCATGGTCGCGTTGGTCGGAATCCCCTGGCGGTGGGCCTCGCGCATCACGTCCAGCCACTGCTCGGCGTTGGCCTTGCCCTTGATGATCTTGTTGCGGGTCTCCTTCGCGAAGATCTCCGCGCCGCCGCCGGGCATCGAGTCGAGGCCGGCTTCCTTCAGCTCGGCGAGCACGTCCGCCACGCTCTTGCGGTAGAGCTTGTGGAAGAACCAGATCTCGACCGCCGTGAAGGCCTTGACGTGGATGTCCGGCCGGACCTGCTTGATGCCCTTCAGCATGTCCGTCATGTATTCCCACGGCAGGTCCGGGTGCAGGCCGCCCACGATGTGGACCTCGCGCACGGGCTTCGGCAGCGCCCGCACGTTGTCGAAGACCTCCTCGAGCTTCATCGTGTAGCCGCGCTCTTCGCCCGGCTTCGCGGCGAACGCGCAGAAGTCGCAGGTGGCGACGCACACGTTCGTGTGGTTGATGTGGGTGTTCCACACGAAGTAGCCGGCGTCGCCGTGGCGCTGTTCGCGCACGTGGTTGGCGAGTTGTCCGATCGCCAGCAGGTCGTGACTGCGGTACAGCGCCACCCCGTCCTCGAAGCCGAGGCGGCGGCCGGCGAGCACCTTTTCGCGGATCGGTTCGAGGGCGCGGTCCTGGATCGTGGCGTGCGCGAGGGCGGAAGCTGTGGGCATGGTCTCCTGGGGTTCGCGCGCCGGAGGCGGCGGCGAGCGGGCGCGTCCGCGCCCGGGACGACTCGGAGAAGCGTAGCACCCGCTCCAGTCAAGGGGCAAACGCGGCGCGACACTCGCGGCCGGCGACCCGTTTTCGCTTGACCGGCCGGCGGCCGGGCCGGGAAAATGGCGCGTCTTGCGTCGCCCTGCCTTCTGTTCGCCCCGCCTGCGCCGCGCCGCCGCCGGCGCCTCGCTGCTCGCGCTCCTGCTGCTGCCCTGCGAGTTCGTGGGACGTGCGGCGCCCGCCGGCGCGGCGCCCCTGCTCGAGGCCACGGTGCTGCGCGGCACGATCCCGCGCGGCGGCACGCTGGGCTCGGCGCTGCAGGGCGCGCTCGACGGCGCCCAGCTCCACGAGATCGTGGCCGCCGCCCGCCCGCTGCACGACCTCGCGCGGGTCGCCACCGGCCAGCCGTGGGGCCTCGCGCTGCGGCCGGACGGGCTGCTCGCGTTCACCTACGGGATCGACACCCTGCGCACGCTGCGCGTCGAGCGCGCGGCCACGGGCTGGCAGGCGCGGATCGTCACCCGCGACGTGACGGCGAGGGCAGCCACCTTCGCCGGGACCATCGAGTCGAGCCTGTTCGCGGCCGTCACCGCCAGCGGTGCCCGCGACCAGCTCGCGCTCGATCTCGCCGAGATCTTCGCCTGGGACGTCGACTTCAACACCGAGCTGCAGCGCGGCGACTCGTTCCGCCTCGTCGTCGACGAACTCGCCGTCGGCGACCGCTTCGTGCGCTACGGCCCGATCCGGGCGGCCGAGTTCCGCCGCGGCGAGCGGGTCCTGCGCGCGGTGCGCTTCGAGGCCGACGGCCGCGCGGGCTACTACGCGCCCGACGGCACGCCGCTGCGCAAGGCGTTCCTGCGCTCGCCGCTGCGCTTCACGCGGATCAGCTCCGGCTTCTCGACCCGCCGCCTGCACCCGGTGCTCGGCATCCGCCGCCCGCACCTCGGCATCGACTACGCGGCGCCGACGGGCACCCCCGTGCAGGCGGCGGCCGACGGCACCGTGCTCTCGGCCGGCTGGGAGGGCGGCTTCGGCAAGACCGTGCGCCTCCGCCACGCCAACGGCTTCGAGACGCTCTACGGGCACCTGTCCCGCATCGACGTGCGACGGGGGGCGCGTGTGACGCAGGGAGATCGCATCGGCGCCGTGGGGTCGACGGGCCTCTCGACCGGGCCCCACCTGGACTACCGGATGAAGCGCGGCGGGGCCTGGGTCAACCCGCTCGCGGTCCAGCTTCCTCCGGCCGAACCGATCGCTGCCGCGCTGCGCCCGGTGTTCCTGCGCCAGGCCGCGCTGGCCCTCGCCGCCCTGCCCCCGCCCGCCATCTCCTGAGCCCTTTACCGCCGCCCTGCGCCGGCGTACGCTTCCGAGCGTGAGGTACTCGACGCGGGCGCTGGTCCTGGTGCTGGCCCTGGCGCCGGGATTCTGCGCCTCCGCGCAGCCCGCCGTCACGATCGCCCCGGACGGCACGGTGTCGGTGGACGCCGACCGGGCTCCGCTCTCGGAAGTGCTCGACCAGTTCGCGCGCGTGGCCGGGGCGCAACTCACCTGGGAGGGCACGCCGCAGCGCGCCCTCGTCACGCTCAAGCTGCAGGCTCGCCACCCGGCGGCCGCACTGGCCGCGATCCTCGAGGGCCAGCCGCTGGACTACGCCGTCGCGCTGGACCTGAGCGGGACCCGGGTGACGACGCTGATCCTCGGCAGCGCGCCGTCAAGCGCCGGGAGTCGCGCGCCTTCCGGCCCCGGGGACCTCGCCGGCCCGCGGCCTTCGTCGTCGGTTCCCCGCCCTGCACCCCTGCGTCCGCCCGAGCCCGCCGCAGCCGCCGACGCCGACGGCGAAGACACGACTGCAGCGGAGCCTGCGGGAGGCGACGCCGAGGCACCGCAGGAGGAGGCGGCGCCGCAGGAGCCTGGCCCCGAGCCCGGCACGGCCCGTCCGGAGTCGCCGAAGGGCCCTGCGTCGCCGCTGGGCCCGGGTCCGGTGCGCTTCCCGGTGTCGCCCTTCGCGCCGCAGCCGACTCCCATGCCGACGCCGGAGCCCACGCCCAGGACCTGACCCGGCCGGGCAGCCGGCGGAAGAGCTTCAGCGCACCGATGGCGACGGGGCCGGCCGCGGCTGGGTCCCGGGCTGGCGCGGCTCCGGGGTGCGCGGCCGGCCGATCACGCGCGGTTGCCCCGGCATGAACAGCCACTCGCTGTAGCGGGTGCGGCCGTTGAAGATGCGCAGCGAAGACTCCGTGCTGCGGCTGGCGACGCCCGCGATCGGGCCGAGACCGGTCCCGGCGCCGAATCCACCCGGCGACGCGGGCTGCGCCCCCGGGGTCCGGGGTCCCGAGCCCGGAGTGCCGCCGGGCGCGACGGGACGCCCCGGCACGCCCGCGACCTCGCCCGGGCGCAGCAGCCGCCACTCGCCCGCTTCGGTCATCGGGTCCTTGTAGGCCCGGCGCAGGAACTTGCCCTCGACCAGTTGCTCGATCGACGTCGGCAGCGCGTTGGCGTGCTTGCGCTGGTAGCGGCCGATGGCGTCGGCGATCTGCGACCCGCGGAAGATCAGCTCCTGCTCGCGCGAGTCCTGCATCACGTACTTCCAGGTCGGCGCCGCCGCGCCCATCCCGATCAGCAGGATCGCGATCGCGGCCAGCAGCGCCACCATCACGTAGCCCCGCTGCGGATTCACTTCCCGCCGCCCTCCCGCTGGTACCGCTCGAGCACCTTGCGCACGTAGGCCTGCGTCTCGCGGTAGGGCGGCACGCCGCGGTGCCGCGCGACGGCGCCCGGGCCGGCGTTGTATGCCGCCAGCGCCTTCTCCACGTCGCCGTCGTAACGGGCCAGCAGGTCGCGCAGGTAGCGCGCTCCCCCGTCCGCGTTCTGCAGCGGGTCGAGCGGATCGGTGACGCCCAGTTCCTTCGCCGTGGCGGGCATCAACTGCATCAGGCCCTGGGCGCCCTTCGGCGACACGGCGTCGGGCTGGAAGGAGGATTCGACGCCCATCACGGCCAGCACCAGGGCGGGGTCGAGGCCGTGGCGGCGGGCGACCTCCTGCGCCAGCGCCCGCGGGTCGTGCGGCCCGGGCGCGGCCTCCGCGGCCGCGATCTCGAGGGCGACCTCGTCGGGAACCACCCCGCGCAGCGCACTGGCGGGCAGTTCGACTTCGCCGCCGCCGCGCAACGCGAGGCGCACGGACTCGCCGCGCCGCTCGACCGTGTCGACCTTCAGGGTCCCGCCGTGCGCCAGCACCGCGATGTCGGCAGCGGCAGGCGCCGCGGCGACCAGGGCGGCGAAGGCGAGCGGCAGGAAGCGCACGGTTCCTTTCTAGAACAGGACGATCGCGATGTCGACCGTGCCCTCGATCGTGCCGCTGGAACTCACCACCTGGGCCCGCACGCGGGCGGTGCCGTTCGACTGCCGGCGCGTCCGCATCACGTCGCTGGCCCGGCCGTTGCTGTCGGTGAACTGCGGCCGGCCCTGCGAGTCCATCGTCTCCGTCGACGGGCTCGCCTCGATGCTGAAGATCACGGGCACGTTGGCCACCGGGTTGCCGTTCTCGTCGAAGACGTTGGCGGTGACGTGGCTGGAGCGCGACTCGGTCAACCGGCTGGGGTCGGCGGTGAGCAGGATCGTGCGCGGCAGCGCCGACCCGATCCCGACCTCGACCGAGGCGGTCTGGGTCGCGCCGCCGCCGGACACGGCGGTCACCGTGGCGAGGCCCGACCGGCTGTCGGCGGTCAGCGCGACGCGCGCCACGCCGTCGTTGGTCTTGCCCTGCTCGTCGATGCGGCCGAGGTTCGTGAAGAACTGGACGACGGTGCCGTCGGGCACCGGCGTGCCCGCGGGCTCGATCACCAGCGCCGAGATCACCGCGCGCCCGCCGAAGGCCGGGATGAACGTCGGGTTCGCGAAGAGCTGCAGGGTGGAGCCGGGGGGCGCGACGAGGATCGCCTGGTGGCAGGTCGCCTGGGACAGGCCGAGCAGCGCCGCAACGAACAGCGCCGCGGGGCGCCTCTGGGTTCGGGCGTTCATTCCTGGACCTCGATGGTGGCGGGCGCGGGGACTGCCAGCTTCTGCTCCCCGCCGGGCCCGGTGACGACGACGCTCTCGACCGCGACCGCCGTCGCCCCCGCGGCCGCCGCCCGGGCGCGCAAGGCCACGAGGGCCCCGGCGCCAGTTGCGGCCCGCGGGCGCACGAAGCGGACCCGCAGACGGCCCGGCTCCTCGGTGCGCTCCGCGCCGACCGCGGCGCCGTCGAGCGTCAGCAGCGAGCCTGCCACGGCCTCGAAACCGGTGAGGCGCTCCGGGTCGTAGCGGACCACCACCTCGACGGCCGTCACCTCTGCGGGCGCCGCCAGCAGCAGGTTGACCTCGAGCGCCTGGTCGCGGCGCGCCGTCAGCGAGGCGGGCGCCAGCCTCACGGACTGCGCTGCCTGGGGCGCCGGCGGGCCGCCCGTTGCAGCCGTCGGCGTCGGGCGCGGCCGGGCCCCGGGGCGACGCCGGGTTTCCGGCGTCGGGCTGGGCGTGGGCACGGGCGCGGGCGCCGGAGCCGTCGCGACGGGCGCGGCGGCGTCCGCGGTCGGCTCGAGCTCCGGCCCGAACAGCGGCCGCGCGCCGGGCACCCGCGCGACCTCCTCGGTGCCGAACGAGAAGGCGCGCAGGTCGTCCTCGGTGACCTTGGGAGCCCGCACCAGGTGCGGCGTGATCGAGATCAGGATCTCGGTCTCGTCCTGGGTCTTCGAGTTGGCGCCCAGCAGCTTGTTCAGCAGCGGCACGTTGCGCAGGCCGAGCGCGCCGCGGAAGGAGTCGGCCTCGCGCTGGCTGAGCAGGCCGCCGATCAGCGAAGTCTCGCCGTCCTTCAGCCGCAGGGTGCCCGTGACGTTGCGGGTCAGGAACGTGGGCACCACCAGCGGGGCCGCCGCTGTGCCCACGTTGCGGTCCTCGCCGAGCAGGCTGAACTCCGCGGTCATGCCGAGGAAGATCTCGCCGGCGGCGTTGACCTTCGGCTCCAGCTCGAGGTTGATGCCGACGTTGCGGTACTGGAACGAGGTCGCCGGGGAGAACGTCGAGTTGCCGACCGCGGTGGCAGTGAAGGTGGTCACCGGGACCGGCACCTCGGTGCCGATCTTGAGCGCGGTCTTCTTCCCTTCCGCCGCGCGCAGCTGCGGCGAGGCCAGGATGCGCACGGTCGAATCGGTCTGGAGGAACTGGGCGAGCAGGGTCGACGGGATGCTGACCACGAAGTCCGCCAGGTTGAGCGACGAGAGCAGGTGGGCGCGGGCGTTGGTGAAGCCGCTCGCCAGCTCGCCCTCCGCGCCGGTCGGCGACAGCGTCACCGAGGCCTCGTAGTTCGACAGCGACAGCCCGTAGCGCTTCAGGTTGTTGCGGTTGACCTCGAGGATCTCGACCTTGACCATCACCTCGCCGCGCGCCTTGTCGTGGGCCGCCAGCACGCGCTCGATGGCCGCCATCTTGTCCGGGGTGGCGACGACCGTGATGGCGCCCAGCGCCGGGGTGACCTGAGCCTTGGTCACGCCCGCGATCTGCTTGATCACGTTGACCGCCTCGTTGGCCTCGGCGTTCTGGAGGTAGAAGGTCTGGACCAGCACCTCGTCGTACGAGCGCCGCTTGGCGGGCGACTCCGGCACGACGATGATCGAGTTCTGGTCGAGCACCTTGTAGAAGAGGCGGTTGACCAGGCAGATCTGGTCGAGGGCCTCCTGGAAGGTGACGCCGGAGAGCCGCACGCCGACCTTCTTGTCGCGGAACTGCTCGTCGAAGAGCACGTTGACGCCGGCCAGCTTGCCGATCGTCTCGAACACCTTCTCCAGGCTCTGGTCGGAGAAGTTGATCGAGATCGGCACCGGGCTGCGCGGGGACAGCACCGGCACCGGGAGCTGGCTGCGGGCCCGCTGCCGCGCCGCCTCGAACTCCGCGAGCTGCTGCTTCGCCGCCTCGCGCTCGCGCAGCTTGGCGCGCACGATGGCCAGGTCGTCCGAGGCCGACTTGTTGCCGGGGTCGTACTTGGCGGCGATCTCCAGCGCGTCGACGGCTCCCGCCAGGTCGTCGGCGGCGAGCCGCTTGCGGGCCTCGACGTGGTGCATGCGCGAGGCCTGGGAGCGGGCGTTCTCGAGCGCGATGCGGTAGCTGATGTTCTCGGGGTCGGAGTCGAAGGCCCGGGTCAGGCGGGCGACGGCGACGTCCCAGTTGCCGCGCCGGCCCTCCTGGAGTCCCTGGCGGTAGGCCGAGCGCGCGGCGCAGCCCGCGAGCGCGGCGAGCGCCAGCAGCGCGACCGCGGCGCGCCGGGCGGAGGCGGATCGCATCATCAGTTCCCCTTGAGCGGCAGGCGGCGCACGCGCTCGCTGCCGACTTCCTGGACGTCCACGGACTCGAGGCCGATCTGGACGACCTTCAGCCGGTTGGCCACGACGTCTCCCACCTTGCCCGTCAGCACCACCCGCTTGTCGGTCAGCAGCACGGCCAGCTTCAGCCCCTTCCCGTCCTCCACCACCCCGAGGAACTCGACGTTGAGCGGCGGCAGCGGTGGCGGCGGGGTCGGCGTGGGCTCCGGCGTCGGCGTGGGCTCTGGCGTCGGCGTGGGCTCCGGGGTCGGCGTGGGCTCCGGGGTCGGCAGCGGCCCGAACTCGAACAGGTCGCGCCGACCGACCTGCGCCTGCGGGCGCTTCGCGGCGACGCGGTCGTAGTCGATCCGCAGCGGCGGGCCGGCGGCGCGCCCGGGCCGGGCTGCCGGGCCGGCCGACGCGGGCTCGGGCGCCGACAGGCCCGGCCAGGTGCTCCACACGCCGACCGCCAGCGCGGCGAGCAGGGCCAGGACGAGGGCGCGGTTCCGCACTCACCACTCGGCGTACGGCGTGCCGCCCAGCGAGGTCCCCTGGGCCGCGCTGCGCACGTCGAAGATGCCCGTCACCTCGCCGGGGTTGGCGGGGTCGGGCTCCGCCTCGATGACCACCCAGTCGGCGCGCTGCGTGATCGGGTCGACCGGGATCTTGCGCAGGTAGCCGGACTCGACCAGCGCCTCGAGCGACTCCGGGTAGCGGCCGCGGTCGGCCTGGTACTGGTCGATCAGATCGCGGAACACGAACAGGTCCTGCCGCAGCACCGCCTCCCGCGCCTGCACCACCGCGTTGCGGTACGAGGGCAGCGCGACCGCCACCAGCACGCCGAGGATGGTGATCACCACCATCAGCTCCAGCAGCGTGAAGCCGGCCTGCCGTGTCTTCACCATGCCTCGTACTCCGAGCCGTCGAGCGCCTTGCCGGGCGCCAGCGAGCGCACGTCGTAGACGTTCTGCCCGCACCAGCTCGTCTCGTCCGCGTCGTCCTGGTAGCAGCGCAAGCCCCACTCCGCCTTGCCGGTGAACGGGTCGATCGGGATCCGCCGCAGGAACTTCAGCTTGTGGTCCACGCGCCCGACCTGGGAGACCCCGTCCACCAGCACCTCGAGCGTCGGAGGATACCCTTCGCTGCCCAGCTTCACGTCGGTGCCGCCGATCTGGCCCTGGACCACCGCCTCCTGGTAGCGGTCGATGGCCGTGCGCATCTCGCGCAGCGCCCGGCGCAGCTCGAGTTCCTTGCGGCGGGTCTGGCTCACCTTCGCGAGCGGCAGCGCCGCCGAGGCCAGCACCATCAGGATCCCGGCACAGGCGAGCAGCTCGAAGAAGGTGTAGCCGCGCTCGCCGCGCCGCGGCGCCCTCACGACGCGTCCCCCGCCGCGAACCACGCCGACAGCCGCACCCGCAGCCGGGCCTGGGCCTCGTCCCGTTCCAGCGCGAGGGCGTCGACGGAGAGCGGTCGCCCCGAGGCCTCGACCCGCTCCAGGAAGTCGACCAGCGCCGCGTAGCGGCCCTCGAGCGGCAGCTCGATCTCGACCCGCACGATCCCCGTGCCGGGCAGCTCGGACTCCGAGTACCGGCGCTGGCGCGGGCGCAGCCCCGAGTCGCGGGCCATCTTCTCGAGCGCCTCCAGCATCGGCACCAGCGCCTGCGCGCGCGGGGCCAGCGCCGCCTGCAGCCGCTCCAGGTCGCGGGCGTTGTCGCGCTGCGCGTCGGCCCGGACCTGGCGCTCGCGCAGCCGGCGCTGCTCGCGCCCGACGTCCGCGCGCAGGGCCGTCTCGCGCTGCTCCGCGGAGCCCTGGGCGGCCCGTCGCGGCAGGGTGTAGGCCAGCAGGCCCAACGCGTTGGCCGCCAGCGCCGCGAGCGCCACGACGCGCAGGCGCGACTGCGCGGCGCTCACGGCCTGGCCTCCGCGGGCGACGCCGCGGCCGGGACAGGCACGCCGCCGGGCCGGTATCTCATCCGGTAGCTCATCTTGACCCGGCCGCCATCGCCGTCCGCGATCGACTGCGGCCGCACGTCGGAGAACTCGGGCTGCGCCTCGAAGCGGGCGACCACGGCGAAGCCGGCCTCCACGCTCTCGGCCTCGGCCTGCACGTCGATCGACACCTCCCCGGCCTCGATCCCGGGCGCGATCGAGACGAGCCTCACGTCGCGCGGCAGGGCAGCCTCCAGGCGCGAGAGCAGCAGCGTCCAGGAGAACACCCGGCGCTCCACGACGCCGCGCGCGGCCCGCCAGCGCTCGCGAGTCGCGGCGGGCACGTCGGCGACGACCAGCCCCGCCTGTTGCTCCCGCAACGCCCGCAGCTCCGATTCCAGGCGGCCGACTGCCGCCCGCCGCTCCAGCGCGCGCGGCGAGAACAGTTCCAGCAGCAGCGCCGCGTGCAGCGCGGTCAGCGCGACGGCGGCCGCCACCAGCGCCGCCGTGGCGAGCAGGGGCAGCCGCCGGTTGCGGAAGGGGCGCGAGGCCAGGTTGAGGTCGGGCCTCACGCCACGGCCTCGAACGCCGCACACGCTGCCGCCAAGGCGGCCGCCTCGGCTGCCGGCACCCCGGGCGCGGCCGCCATCGCCTCGGCCGGCACCCCCGCGGCGCCCGCGAGCGCCGCGGCCAGGCCCGGCTCGCCGCCGGCGTCGCGCAGCACCACGCCGGCCGGCCGCGCGCCCAGCCGCTCCTCCGCGAAGGCGCAGGTGGCCCGCACCTCGCGCAGCAGCGCGGCAGGGTCAGGCACGGCCTCCTGGTCGAACGTGCGGACCAGTCGCGGCCAGCCTGCCGCCAGAAGGAGCAGCGAGGCCCAGCCACGGTCGCGGTTGACGAGCAGCACGGGTTCCGGGCGCGCCGGCAGCGCGCGCGACAGCGCGACGGACGACAGCTCCACGCGGCCGGCCCACAGGCCCGCCGCAGCACAGGCTCGCTCGTACGACTCGAGCACGGACCGCGCCACCACGGCGACGACGCCGTCGCCCTGCCCGGGAGCGGGCAGCGAGACCGCGACCTTCGCCTCGCGCACGTCGTAGGGCAGCGCCTTCTTCAGGCGGAAGCGGGCCAGCTCCAGCGACTGCTCGGCACTCGCCGCTCGCAACTCGGCCTCGGGAAACAGCCGCAGCCGGCCGACGACGTCGGGCAGCACCAGGCAGACGCGCCCTCCGGCCGCGGCGCCGCAGCGCGCGAGCAGCGCCTCGAGCGCCGCGCCGAAGGCCGCGGCGTCCGCGACCCCCGGCTCGGTCAGCGAGAGCCGCAGGGCCCCGGGCGCCAGCGCGACCGCGCCGGCGGCCAGCAGTCGCGGCCTCCCCTGCTCGAGCCGCGCCCGGACCAGGCCCAGCCCGCCTTCGCGGACCTCGAGAGCCAGCTCCGGCGGGTCGGGCTCGAGGAAGGCCTTGTGCAGCGCCGAGCCCGGCGGCGCCAGCCGCGCGAGCAGCGTCACACCACCTCCACGAAGGTGACCTTGTTGATCTCGTGCAGCGTGGTGGTGCCCGCGAGCGCCTTGTTGACCGCGGACTCGCGCAGGAAGGTCATGCCCTCCTCGCGGGCGGCGCGCTTGATCTCCGCGCTCGATCGCCGGTCGAGGATCAGCTCGCGGATGTTGTCGGAGAGGTCGAGCAGCTCGGAGATCGCCATCCGGCCCTTGTAGCCGGCGCCGCCGCACTCGATGCAGCCCTGTCCCTGGGCGAACGGGTGATCGGCGTAGCGCGCGGGGTCGAGCCCCGACAGCGACAGCTCCTCGGCGGAGGCGCGGCCGAAGCGCCGGCAGTGGTCGCAGATCTTCCGCACCAGCCGCTGCGCCATCACGCAGTTGAGCGCCGAGATGAAGTTGTAGGGCTCGATCTTCATGTTGAGGAAGCGGCCCAGCACGTCGATCACGTTGTTGGCGTGCACGGTCGTGAACACCAGGTGGCCGGTCAGCGCCGACTGGATCGCGATGTCCGCGGTCTCCGCGTCGCGGATCTCGCCGACCATGATCTTGTCGGGGTCGTGGCGCAGGATGGAGCGCAGGCCGCGGGCGAAGGTCAGCCCCTTCTTCTCGTTGACCGGGATCTGGGTGATGCCCTTCAACTGGTACTCGACCGGGTCCTCGATGGTGATGATCTTGTCCTCTTCGCTCTTGATCTCGGACAGCGCCGCGTAGAGCGTCGTGGTCTTGCCCGAGCCGGTCGGGCCGGTCACCAGCACCATGCCGTACGGCTCGCGGATGAAGCGGCGGAAGCGCGACAGCTCGCGCTCGTCGAACCCCAGCACGTCGAGCCGCAGCGAGGCGAACTGCTCGGACAGGCTCTCCTTGTCGAGGATGCGGATGACGGCGTCCTCGCCGTGGATCGACGGCATGATCGAGACGCGGAAGTCGACCTGGCGGCCGCGCAGCCGCACCCGGAAGCGGCCGTCCTGCGGCACCCTCTTCTCGGCGATGTCCAGCTCCGCCATCACCTTGATGCGGCTGATCACCGTGGCGTGGTGCTCCTTGGCGATCGGCTTCATCGCCGGCTGCAGCACGCCGTCGACCCGGTACTTGATCACGACCTCGGCGTCGCGCGTCTCGACGTGGATGTCGGAGGCGCGGCGGTTGAGCGCGTCGAACAGCGTGGAGTCGACCAGCCGCACGATCGGCGACTCGCCCGCCTGGATGGTGTCGATCGACAGCGTCTCGGCGCCGCCTTCGTCCTCGCGGACGATCTGCAGGCCCTCGGAAGCCTGCTCCAGGACCCGCTGCGTGCCCTGGCTGCGCTTGAGCGCCTCCTGGATCGCCGACGGCGCGCCGACGGCGGGCTGGATCGGCGAGCCCAGCACGAAGGCCAGGTCGTCGATCACCGGCAGGTCGGCCGGGTCCGCCATCACCAGCACCAGCCGCGCGCCGTCGCGCCGGTAGGGCAGGAAGTTGTGGCGGAACATGAGGTCGACCGGGACGTTCTGCAGCAGCTCGGGCTCGGGCGAGAAGGAGCCGACGTCGACGAACTCCAGCTCCAGCCGCCGGGCCAGCTCGCGGGCACGCTGCTCCTCGGACCCGGCCGCCGCCAGCGCGCTGACCGCCGCGTCGACGCCGGACACGCTCAGAGCCTCCCCTGGATCGCCGAGATCGCCTCGAACATCGGCAGGTAGAAGGCCAGCAGCATGGCGGCGACGATCACCGCCATCAGCACCAGCATGATCGGCTCCAGCAGCGCCAGCGCCGCCTGCAGCCGCACCTCGAGCTGCTCGTCGTAGAACTCGGCGACCGAGTTCAGCATGTCGGCCAGCGAGCCGGTGTGCTCGCCGACCTTGATCATCTCCAGCGCGAGGTCGTCGAGCATCCGCGTCTCCTCGAGCGAGGCGGTCAGGCTGCGGCCCTCGCGGATGCGCGGCGTCGCTTCGGCGACCGCGCGCGCCATCGCGCGGTTGCCGACCGACGCGGCGGCCACGTCCAGCGCGTGCAGCAGCGGCAGCCCGCCCTGCAGCAGCGTCGACAGCGTGCGCGCGAGCTGCGCGGTCGCGTACATCCGCAGCATGGTGCCGAAGTACGGCAGCTTCAGCAGCGCGGCGTCGAGGGCGGCGGCCGAGCCCTGGCGCCCGAGCCACAGCCGGAAGCCGACGAAGGCGGCGATCGCCGCGACCGCCAGCCACGGCGCCCCCGCGGTCGCGAGATCGGAGAGCTTCAGCAGCACGCGGGTCGGCAGCGGCAGCTCGGCGGCGAGGCCCTCGTAGAACGACTCGAACTGCGGGATCACCCGCAGCAGCAGCACCGCGATCAGCCCCAGCATCGTGGTCAGCAGCACCAGCGGGTAGATCGAGGCGGCGATCGCCTTGCGGCGCAGCCCGAGGCTCAGCCGCAGGTACTGCGAGAAGCGGCGCAGCACCGTCTCCAGGCTGCCGGAGCGCTCCCCCGCGACCAGGCTGGCCGCGAACATCGGCGGGTACAGCGGCCCTTCGGCGCGGAACGCCTCGGAGAGCGCCACGCCGTTGCGGACGCGGTCCCGCACCTGCTCCAGCGAGCGGCGGAAGGTCGGTTCCTTCTGGCGCTCGAGCATCACCTCGAGCGACTGCAGGAGCGGCAACCCGGCCTTGAGCAGCGCGGCGAGCTCCTGCGAGAAGAGCTGCAGCAGCGCCGGCGCCACCCGCCGCTCGAAGCCGAGGTTGGCCAGCGAGAACGCACGGCGGGCGCTGAACAGGTAGAGGCCCTGGCGCTCCAGCTCCGCGCGCAGGCTGCCCTCGTCGGGAGCCGCGAAGCTGCGCTCGATCACCTCACCGGTCGGCGTCCCGACCCTGCACACCCATTCCATGCGCTGTTCCCGGGCAATCTAGCACCAGGCCGACCTAAATTCCAAAGCGACAGCAACTTAAGAGGTCACGGCAGCCCGGGGTCGGGGGTTCGGCGGACCCCTCGGCGTAGACGCCGCCGGGGCGCCGGCGGTTGGGCCCCGTCAGCGCAGCCGGGCGACCGCCAGCGTCATGTCGTCGTCGGGCAGTGTGCCCGCCGAGAAGCCCTGGACCTCGCCGAGCAGCGAGTAGAGCGCGATGCGGGCGGCGTCGCCGCGGGCCCGGCGCGCGGTCTCCCGCAGCCGGGCCAGGCCGAACAACTCGCCGTTGCGGTCGACGCGGTCGGTGACGCCGTCGCTGTAGAACACGACGAGGTCGTCACGCTGCAGCCGGACCGACGCGGCCCGGTAGGTCGCTTCCTCCAGCAGCCCGAGCACGGTGCCGCCTTCGACCAGGTCGAGCGTCGCCCCGTCCTGCGACCGCACGACGAACGGGTAGTCGTGGCCGGCGTTGACGTAGTCGAGGCGCATCGCAGCGAGATCGAACAGGCCGAAGAAGAGGCTGGAGAACAGGCCCTTGGGCGAGACCTCCCAGAACAGCCGGTTGACGCGGCCGACCAGGTCGTCGATCGGCTCGGGCCCGGCCAGCAACTGGGCCCGAAGGCAGGCCTTGAGGTTGGCGGCCAGCAGTGCGGCCGGCACGCCCTTGCCCATCACGTCGCCGATCGCGAACGCGAAGCGGTCCTCGCCCAGCGCGACGACGTCGTAGAAGTCGCCGCCGATCTCGCGCACGGGGATGTACTCGCGGGCGATCTCGAGCCGCGGGTGCTGCACGGCGGGCGGCAGCAGCCCGCGCTGAACCTGGGCGGCGAGGCGCAACTCGTCCGCCATCCGCCGCGAGATCGTCTCCAGCCGGGCGTAGAGCGTCTCCATCTCGCCCTTCTTGCGGGCCAGCTCGGAGAGCACGCTGCGCAGCCGCAGCGCGGTGCGCACCCGCGCCAGCAGTTCTTCGGGCGGCTCGTCGCAGGCGACGACGTCGTCCGCGGCGTCCTCGAGCGGCGGCTCGAGGCCTCGCCGGCCGACGGCCGAGAACACGACCAGCGCCGGCCGACGCGGATCGCCCGGTGGCGGCAGGGCGGCCAGCAGCGCCGCGCGATCGGCCTCGGCGAGGCCGCGGTCGACGACCAGCAGATCCGGGGGGTCTTCGGCCAGGCGCCCGGCGGCCGTGTCGGCGCCGGCCTCCTCCCAGTCGCACAACTCGCGCAACGGCGCCCCGGCCCCGGCGACGAGCCCCACGCCCAGGCCGCGCGGCCGGCGGGTTGGCGCTGCGTGCGAGGCGGCCTGCACTTCGGCCGCCGTCAGCGCCCGCAGGTGCCCGGAGTCGGCGACGGAGGTCACGGGTCGATGAACTTGTAGCCGAAGCCGTGGATGGTCAGGATGTGCTTCGGCTCCTGGCCGCTGTCGCCGATCTTGGAGCGCAGCTTGGCGATGTGGGTGTCCACCGTGCGGGTCGAGGGGTAGCTCTCGTAGCCCCACACGTCCTCGAGCAGCTTGTCGCGGGAGACCGTCTCGCCCTTGCGCTCGATCAGGTAGCGCAGCAGCTCGAACTCGCGCGGCGACAGGTCGAGCGGCGCCCCGCCGCGGGTCGCCTTGTAGGCCTCGAAGTCCAGCTCGACGTCCGCGAAGCGGTAGCGCTGGAGCCGCTTCTTCGTGCCCTCGGCGCGGCGCAGGATCGCGCGGACCCGGGCCAGCAGCTCACGCACCGAGAAGGGCTTGGTCACGTAGTCGTCGGCGCCCAGCTCGAGCCCGACCACCTTGTCGATCTCCTGGCCGCGCGCGGTCAGCATCAGGATCGGCTTGTCGTAGCCCTCGCCGCGCAGGATCTTGCAGACCTCGAGGCCCGACAGCTTGGGCAGCATGATGTCGAGCACCAGCAGGTCCGGCTTCATCGCCCGCGCCCGCTCGAGCCCGGCGAGGCCGTCCGAGGCGGTCACCACCTCGTAGCCCTCGAACTCGAAGTTGTCCTTCAGGCCGAGCACCATGTCGGGCTCGTCTTCGACGATCAGGATCTTCTGACCCAAGTCTCTCCCCCGTTCAGGGCTTCCCGGCGACCGGCGCCGGCAGCACGAGAGTGAACGTGCTGCCCCGCCCCGAGGCGCTCTCCACCCGCACCTCGCCGCCGTGAGCCTCCATGATATGCCGCACCAGCGACAGCCCCAGGCCGCTGCCCTTGGTCTCGTGGACCAGGCTGTCCTCGGCCCGGTAGAACTTCTCGAAGATGCGCTTCTGCTGGTCGCGGGCGATGCCGATGCCGCGGTCGCTGACCGCCACGTGGACCGCGCCGCCGTCGCGCCGCACCTCCACCCGCACCCACTTCTGGTCGCGGCTGTACTTGATCGCATTGTTGACCAGGTTGATCACCGCCTGCGACAGCGCCTCCTGGTCCGCGTCGACGTCCGGCAGGTCGCCCGCGATCGCCGTCTCCAGCACGAAGCCCTGCTGCTCGATCTGGAAGCGGTACGCCTCGATCACGTCCTCGACGACCCTCGCCACGCTGGTCGGCTGGAAGGAGTACTCCTTGCGCCCGGCCTCGATCCGCGAGAAGTCCAGGATGTTGTTGATGAGCTGGGTCAGCCGCTGGCTCTCCTTGGAGATCACCCGGTAGTACTCGTGGGCGCGCTCCGGGCTGGCCACCCGCCCCATCTCCAGCGTCTCCGAGTAGAGGCGGATCAGCGCCAGCGGGGTCTTCAGCTCGTGGCTGACGTTGGCGACGAAGTCGCTCTTGAGGCGGGACAGGTGCATCTCGCGGCGCACGTTCGCGTAGACGAGGTAGAGGCCGGCGCCGAGCATCAGGTCGATGAAGCCGATCAGCGCGGTGGTGCCGAGCTTCCAGCGCCGCACGTCGTCGGCGATCGAGCGCTCCCGGTAGCGCAGGTGGAGCTTGAGGCCGCGGAAGGAGGGCGTCGTCATCAACCGCGTCACCTCGAAGCGGTCGTCGGGCGTGGGCCGGTTCTCGTAGACGACCTCGGCCCCCTCGGTGACGCGCACGACGATCGACTGGTCGGGGTTCGCGAACTCGTTCTCGAAGTACTGCCGGAGCAGCTCGCCGTGGACCCACGAGCACTCGAAGCGGAAGCGCAACTCGCCGGTGCTGCCGGCGCCGATCGGCATCTCCACCGAGTCGAGGTCGTCGCCCTCGGGAAAGCGGCCCAGCGCCTCGCGCAGGCCGGCGAAGTCGTCGGAGCTGGTCGAGGCCATGGCGCCGCCGCCGAGCGGCGAGCTGACCACGAGGTGGAGGCTCTCGAAGCGGCCGGACTCGAAGCCGCGCTCGCGCAGCGCCTCGTGGATCGCCTCCGGGCGCCCCTCGAGCAGCAGGTCGGTCGGCACCGCCCGCGCCGCCTCCAGCGCCCGCGCGCGGACCACCTCCTCCAGCTCCTCCTCGACGTAGGCGAGCACCTTCTCCGCGCGCTTGGTGAGGGCGACCGTCGTCGCCTCGGCGTGAGCAGGGATCAGGTAGAAGAGGACCAGCGACAGCGCCAGCGACGGCAGGAGCACCGCGCCGACGAAGATCGACACAAGGCGGCCGCGCGGGTCGGTCGGCGCGGCCAGCCGCGCCCGGATCTCCGTCATTCGCGAGGAATGTACCAAAGCGACGCGCCCGGAGTTCCCGCGAAGGTGGCACGGCGCCGAAAAAGCTTGTGAAGACCGGCTAGCGATAGCGTGCGACGAGCGCTTCGGCGAGATTGGCGAGCGCCCGGGCCGCGGCCAGCGCGAGCAGCGCGCCGGCCGTCCAGGCCCCGGCGCGGCCGCGCTGCGCGAGCGCCACGGCGCCGCGCCCGGCCAGCAGCGCGAGCACGCCGGTGAGCGCGTAGAGGTAGCGCGGCTCGAGCGGCGACAGCGCGGCCACCAGCGCCAGCGCCGCCGTGGCCAGCAGGGCCGCACGCACCACGCCTCCCGCCCGCTCCTCGCGCGGCGGCAGCGCGGCGAAACCCGCCAGCGCCAGCAGCGGCAGCCCGAGCTGCGACAGCGCGGCCTGGACCTGGCCCGCCAGGCCGGCGACGAGGCCCGCGCCGCGCCCGCCGCCCTCCCCCAGCCGCCCGAGCTGCTCCGCGATCAGAGGCACGAAGCTCCCGTAGTAGGCGGCACTCACCAGCAGGCCCGCGGCCAGGGCCGCCAGCCGCACGGCGCCGGCGCGGCGGCCTTCCAGGGCGAGCAGCGCCAGCCCCAGCGGCCACAGCACCAGCGCGCCAGAGAGGTGGCCGAGGCCGGCTCCCACCGCCAGCAGGGCCCCGAGCGGCCACCCGCCGGGCGTGGGCGCGATCCACCACGCGAGCAGGCCGAGGGTCGCCGCCTGTGCGAAGACGTTGGCCAGGTTGCCGTAGGAAAACACGTCGAACGCGATCGGCGTCGCGGCCAGCGCGAGCCCCGCGGCCGCCGCGGCCCGGGCGCCGAGCGGCGCCAGAGCCAGAACCCAGGCCAGCGCCGCGGCCGAGAAGGAAAGCGCGGCTCCCCAGCGGACCGCGTCGACCGGGTCCAGGCCGAGCCGCGCGAGCGGGGCGAGCACCGCGAAGAAGGCGACGCCGTAGGGAAAGCGGAACGGCGGCTCGTGCTGCGTCACGCTGACCGGGAACAGGTCGCCTCCCGCGACCTGCTTCAGCTTGTTGGCCTGGAACACGGCGTCGCTGACCACCATCGCGGGCGAGGTGGCGGCCAGCCCGAAGACCGCCAGGCACGCGAACAGCGCCGCGGCCAGCAGCGCGGCCTCGGGACCCGGCCCGCCTCCCCGCCGCCGCCCCAGCTCGCCCGCCAGCAGGCCGCAACCGGCCACCGCGCCCGCGAGGCCCGGCGCCGCCCCGGACCAGGCGAGCCCGACCGGCCACAGCAGCAGCGCGGTGACACCCACGCCGGCGCACGCGCCGACGCCGACGGCGAGCGGACCGCCGCGGGCGCGACCGGCCCCCGCGGCCGCACCCAGCCCGGCCAGGGCGAGCAGCGCGACCAGGCCGGGCGCGGGCCATGCCCCCTGCCGCGGCCAGGCCAGCGCCACCCGCTCCAGTTGCGCGCCGAGCGTGCGTCCGTCGCCCGCGACGAAGGCTTCGACCGAGACCCGGATCTCCCGCCGGCGCTCCCCGGGCGGGAGAGTGAAGCGCGCCGTGGACTCTCCGGGAGCCAGCCGCGCGACGATCCTCCCCGACTCGCTGACGAGCGCTGCCCCCCTCCGGCCCGGCAGCACCACCTCGACGTCGGCCGGCAGCGCGGGCAGGCGCTCGAAGGCGACCCCGAACTCGGCCCGCGTCCAGCGCAGCGGCGGCCGACCGGGCGGCAGTTCGCGAGGGTAGAGGCCCGCCGCGAACGCGTCTTCACCTCCGCGGGCCGCCGCGGCGACCGGCAGCGGCCCCAGCCGCACGAGCGCGGTGCCGCCCGCGAAGGCGGCCGCGGCTGCGACCAGAACGGCGACGATCGGGGCCCTGGGCACGGCGGGTAAGATACCCGCGAACCCTCGTGAGGTCTGCGCCATGAGAGCGGTCGCCGTCGTGCCCGGAAACAAGGACAGCCTGCACGTGCGCGGAGACGTGCCGGAACCCGCCCCGGGCGCGGGCGAAGCCGTGGTCCGCGTGCTCGAGGCCGGGGTCTGCGGCACCGACGTGGAGATCCACCAGGGTCTCTACGGGACCGCCCCGGGAGGCAGCCCGTACCTGGTGCTGGGCCACGAGAACCTCGGCGTCGTCGACAGCGCGCCCGCTGGCGCGGCGGTCTCGGTGGGCGACCTGGTGGTGGCCACCGTGCGCCGGCCCTGCGACGAGCCGTGCCGCCCCTGCGCCGCCGATCAGAACGACATGTGCCTGACCGGCCGCTTCAGGGAGCGCGGCATCGGCGGCCTGCACGGCTTCATGTCCGAGCGCTACAGCGAGGACCCGCGCTACCTGGTGCGCGTGCCCTACTCGCTGCGCGACGTGGCGGTGCTGCTGGAGCCGATGACGATCGTGCAGAAGGGCATCGAGCAGGCGCTGCGGATCCAGGAGCGGATGGCGTGGGATCCGCGCAAGGCAGTCGTGGTGGGGGCCGGCCCGGTCGGCATCCTGGCCGCCGCCGCGCTGCGCCTGCGCGGCTACGAGGTGACGGTGGCGGCGCTCGAGCCCGAGGGCACCTTCAAGGACCGCCTGCTCGACGAGGCCGGCATCGACTACGTCAGCACCGGCCGCACGCCGCTGTCGGACCTGAAGGCGAAGCTGGGCCGCATCGACCTGGTGTTCGAGGCCACCGGCTCCGCCCACGTCGTGCTGCCCGCGATGCAACTGCTGGGGCCGGCGGGGGTGTGCATCCTCTCGTCGGTCACCGGCGGCAGCAGGAACCTCGAGGTCGACGTCGCCACCTGGAACCGCGAGATGGTGCTCGGCAACCGGCTGGTGTTCGGGACCGTGAATGCCGCCCGCCGCCACTTCGAGTCCGGCGTCGCCGACATGGCAGCGGCCGAAGAGCGGCTGCCCGGCTGGCTCGGCAGGCTGATCACGCGGCGCCTGCCCTACACGGAGGCGCCGCGCGCCCTGGAGCGCTCGCCCGAGGACGTGAAGACCGTGCTCGAGTTCGCGTGAAGACGGCCGCGCGCAGCGACGAGCAGGCGATCGCCACCAACCGCAAGGCGCTCCACGATTACGAGATCCTGGAGCGCTTCGAGGCGGGGCTGGTGCTGCGCGGCACCGAGGTCAAGTCGATCCGCGAGGGCGGCTTCAACTTCCGCGACGGCTGGGTGGAGCCGCGCAACGGCGAGATGTTCCTCGCCGGCGTACGGATCGGACCCTACTCCCACGGCAACCTGATGAACCACGCCGAGGACCGCGCGCGCAAGCTGCTGCTGCACCGCAACCAGATCGACAAGCTGGCCGGGCGGGTGGCCGAGAAGGGTTGCACGCTCGTGCCGCTGCGGGCGTACTTCAAGGGCGGCAAGGTCAAGGTCGAGGTCGGGCTCGCGCGCGGCAAGAAGAGCCACGACAAGCGGGCCGCGCTCAGGCAGAAGGACCTCGACCGCGAGACGCGCCAGGCGATGAACCGCCGGCGCTGAGGCCGCAGGGGGTTCTTCTAGTCCCCCTTCATGTGATCCATGCGGAAGGAGATCAGCGTCTCCCCCACCTTGATCACGTCGCCGGCCGCGAGCCGCTGACGGCTCACCCGCCGGTCGTTCACGAACGTGCCGTTCGTGCTCTGCAGGTCGATCACCTCGAAGCCGGCGTCGGGCAGCGGGCGGATGCGGCAGTGCTGGCTCGACACCGTGCGGTCGCCGAGCGCCGCGTCGTTGCCCTCGGCGCGGCCGAGGCTGGTGGCGGCGTCGAGGCTGACCTCGAACAGGCGGCCCTTGTCCGGGCCCTTCGTCACGTGGAGCAGCGGCTTCATCGTGATGACCATCGTGCGGTCGGTCGGCTCGGGCAGGTCCTCCATCCGCATCACGAGCGTGCCCGGTTCGTCCGCCACCTCTGCCGCCACCGCGGGTGCCGCCACCGCCGGAGCCGCGGCAGCACCACGGCCGAGCTGCGGCCACAGCACCAGCAGTGCCACGCCGAGGCCGGCCAGCACGCCGAGCACGGGCCCCAGCCAGCTCCACGTCGTGGCGCCGGGAGCGGCCGCTCCGGCAGCCGCCGGCTGTGGCGCGGCGGGAACCGCGGCCAGCCCCGCGGGGGCCACGGCCTCCGCCCGCACCGGCACCGGCTGGACCGCCGGCAGGCCGTCCAGCACCTGCTGCGCCACCTGCGGCCCGTCGGCGTCGGTGCCGAGGTAGCGCCCGCCGGTCAGCTTGGAGATGCGGCGCAGCACGCGGTCCTGGACCTTGCCGACGCCGATCGAAAACACCGGCACGTGGCCGTCGCGGGCCAGCGCCGCGCCGTCCTCGAGCCGCAGCGCGCTGTTCTCGTCCTTGCCGTCGGTGACCAGCACGATGCCGCGGCGGCGGCCAGGCACCTCGGAGACGTAGCGGGTCGCGTCGTAGAGCGCGTCGTGCAGGGCGGTGAAGCGGCCCGCCCTCCCCTGCGCCTCGATCGCCGCCATCACCTTCGCCCGGTCGGCGCTGCGCGGCAGCACCAGCCGCGACTCGTCGTCGAAGTTGAAGACCGCGATTTCGCTGCCCGCGGGCAGCGCGGCGAGCAGCCCGGCGGCGATCTCCTGCCGGCGGGCCACGTCGGCCGCGGACAGCGAGCCCGACGTGTCCAGCACCAGAGCGATCAGCGGCGTTTCGGCGGCGGGAGCCGCGAACGCCGGCCCGAGGACGACGAGCGTGGACAGGATCCGGCCCAGTGCGCGCTTCACACCGGGAATGCTACTCCTCTCGCGGCGGCCGGGGTGCGGCTCACCCCCGCCGCTGGTGGATCAGGTCGTCGAGCCGGCGGCTGCCCGCCGCCAGCAGTTCCTTCACGGACCCGGCGTCCACGTTGGCCACGATGATCTGGCCGACCTCGTCGTGGATCTCCGCGTACAGGCCGTGGTCCTTCATCTTCTGCGCCTGGTAGTGGTTGTCCTCGGTCGGCGTCACGTAGTGGACCGAGGCGGCCTTGTAGCGGTGGATCAGGAACAGGTGGACGAGGCTCATCAGCCGCTTCTTGCGCAGCGCCTCGTCGAACGTGTTCTGGTCGCGCACCGACAGGATCACGCGGCCCTTGCGGTCGACGATCACCGCGAAGATGACCTGCGCGACCTTCTCCTGCTTCGGGTTGAAGAGCGCGAGCTCGAGCAGCTCCGAGCCGGCGGTGTGCGGCCGCAGCGTCACCTTGAGACCCGGGAGCTGGTGGTGCTTCGCCCAGGTCGCGAGCCACTCCTCGAGCAGCTTCGTGGGCACCTCGGTCTGCACCAGGTGCTGGTGCTGGGTGGAGCCCTTGCCCATCGCCTTGGTCGCCGCGGTGCCGCCCGAGACGGCCATCAGGCCGGCGTCCGCGCGCGGGCCGCCGACCAGCGTCTGCGGCGTCTTGTAGGGCGATTCCACGAGCCGGAACTTCCGCTGCAGGCGGGCCAGCGCCAGCATCCCGTCCTGGCGCAGCGAGCTCGCGAACTCCTCGCCCGCCAGGCCGTCGATCTGGTGGCCGCCGTAGGTGATGAAGTTGAAGACGAAGCCCATCCGGCCGAGCTCGACCGGGAAGTTGCGCATCTGCTCGTCGTTCATGCCGGTCGTATCCCAGTTGAACGACGGCGACAGGTTGTAGGCGAGCATCTTGTCCGGGAACTCCGCGTGGATCGCGTCCGCGAAGCGCCTGGCGTCGTGCAGGTCCGCCGTCTTCGTCTCCATCCACAGCAGGTCCGCGAACGGCGCCGCCGCCAGCGACTTGGCGATCGCGTAGTCGATCCCGCCCTGGACCTGGTAGTAGCCCTCGGGCGTCTTGCAGACCTCCGGGTCCCAGATGATCGTGATGCCCATCGAGCGCGCCTTCGCGCGCGCCGCGTGGAACGACGAGCGGTTGGCGAAGGCCAGCCACTCGGCGGGCGTCATCTCGAAGCGCTCGCCTTCGGCCGCGCGGAACTCGATCACGTCGGCGACCGCCTGCGGGTAGGTCTTGAGCCCCGCCTCGGCCTGCCACGCCTCGAGGTAGCGGTTCTCCAGGCCGTCGAGCAGCACGTCCACCGCCACGCCCTTGCGGAACGCCTCGACGGCCTCGTCCAGCGCGCGCGTGACGCCCGCCTTGCCGAGCCAGGCGTCGGCCTCCTCGAGTTCCGCTTCCGAGAGCCGGAACAGCAGGTGCCCGTAGACGCCCTCGACGCCGCGCGACGCGAGCTTGCGCAGCAGCGCCACGTAACCGACCTTGTAGGTCGGCAGGTCGACGCTGGTGGCGCCGAGGATGAACGGGTGGTCGCGCTCGTCGCCGCGGCCGTCGAGGAAGGTGGCCGACTCGGCGTCGGTGCGGGCGACCACGATCCCCGGCACCTTCATCACGTCGAGCTGGAAGCGGGCCGCGGACAGGCGCTTGATCTGCTCGTCTTCGGCGACCAGCACCTTGCCGCCCTGGTGGCCGCACTTCTTGACGCCGGGCTTCTGGTCCTCGATGTGGTAGCCGGGCACGCCGACCTCGACGAAGCGCCGGACCAGGTTGCGCACGTGGGCGTCGCCGCCGTGGCCGGTGTCGGCGTCCGCGATGATGAACGGCCGGAAGTCGACCTCGGGCGTCGCCGCCCGCTGCGCCTCGCTCATCCGCAGCCGGGCGAAGCGCTGGTTCTTGTCGGCCGCCAGCAGCGCGCGCACGATCGGCGCCGCCTCGTCCGGCACCTGGCTGAGCGGGTAGCTGGCGAGGTCCGGCCCCGGGTCCTCGCTGGACGAGCCCTTGGCCGACGTGGCCCAGCCGCCGAGGTAGATCGCCTCGATCCCCATCCGCTTCATCGCCACGGCCTGGCCGGGCGAGTAGGGCCCGAAGGTCGTGACCGCCTTGCGCTGCGCGAACAGCTCGCGCAGTCGGTCGTGGAAGGCGGCCGCGGCGATGCGGGCCACGGTGTAGTCCGCCTGGATGGTGCCGCGCTGCTCCACCACCTGGCGGGCGGAATAGAGCCGGACGATGCCCGCGAAGCGCGGGCCGTTCATCCACTGGGCGGTCTCGGCGATCTCGGTCTCGAGCGGGGTCATGGGGCCTCCCTACGGGGCGACGAAGTCGAGGTTGGCGTCGACGCGGCGGCCGTCGTGCGCGAGCGTTTCGAGGTAAAGGTGGATCCGGCGGCGGGCCACGGCGAGGTCGTGGTTCTCGAGGTTCAGGTTCAGCAGGTCGACGAACCACGGCGCCTTCAGCGGCGAGCGCACGAGCGCGTCGACGATCTCGCGGGCGACCGGCAGCGTCGTGGTCTTCGAGTCGTCGAACACGTCGCGGTCGGAGGCCGCCAGCAGCTTCCGGTACTCCTCGTCGAGCAGGCGCTCGAACAGTTCGGCGGAGAAGCGATCGCCGGCGCGCACGCCGGTCGCCTCGTCGTCCGCGTTCAGCGCCGCGGACTTGTGCAGCCACTCCCAGAGGATGCTGACCCGGATCTCGCCGGTCGCCATGTCCTCCATCAGGTAGAGCACGTCGTCGTCGCCGAAGAAGTCGGCGGGCTTCAGCGCGGCGGCCTGCAGGCCCTGGCCGAAGGCGTTGCCGTACTGCAGCGCGACGCTGATCAGGTCGCGCGCGCCGCGGACCGTGCGCGGGGCGGGCTCCAGCAGCCGCAGGCCGCGGGCGTCGTCGCCGGTGTAGGTCAGCGCCGGGAACGCGCGGCCCATCTGGTTCGCCTGCCCGACCACCTCCCACACGGGCCGCACGATGTGGACCATCTTCCAGTGCGCGACCCACTTGCCGCTGGCGCCTTCGCGCTGCTCGCGCTCGGCGCCGGCCCGCGCCCGCGCCATGCCGGTCTCGACGCCGCGCTCCGAGCCGACCGGGATGTTGGTCTCCATCCCGCCCTGCCACAGCGCGAAGCGGCCGTTGCGATCGGGCGTGTTGACGGCCCGGCGCACGCGGTCCTCGTAGTTGCGCATGTAGCCGTAGGTCATGCCGATCGCGTCGATGTTGGGGTTGACGAACTCCGGGTCCCAGCCGAGCGCGTCGGCGACGCTGTTGATGTAGTCCCAGCGCCCGGTGTTGAAGCCGACGAAGTGGGGCGAGAGCGCGGCCCGGATCTCCATCAACTGGAAGCAGGCCTCGAGCTGCTCGACCAGCACGTAGACCTTGACCGTGCCGGCGGCTAGCCCCAGGTGGTCCTCGATCGCCAGCAGCAGCCGGTTCCAGAACGCGGCCTCCTCGGCAGTCTGGATCTTGGGCAGGTACAGCACCACCGAGCGCCCGCGCGCGCGCAGCGCCGCGTGGTTGCGCGACACGAACAGCGCGAGGTCGGCGATCGAGGCCGAGAACGGGGTGCCGTCGGCGTGGCGCAGGTGGCGGTCGGCGAGGTGCAGGCCGCGGACCCGGTAGATCAGCGTCGTGAAGTCGAGCTGGGCGCGCCAGTCGGCGACGATCTCGCGGCGGAAGAAGCCGCGGGCCCAGGCGTTCATCTCCCCCGCCACCCGCTCGGCGACATTCAGGAACAGCGGGTCGCGCGCGATCGCGAGCGTCAGGTTGCGCTGGTTGTCGAGCGACATCGCGCCCGTCTGCCCGAGCGCGTCTTCGCCGTCGAACATCCAGCCGTCGGCGCCGGAGAGCAGCGCGTACGCGACGCTGCGCAGGCCCTGCTCGGTGGTGGCGCCCGGGCGCGCGGCCGGGCCGGTGCCCTGGATCCACTGCCGCTGCAGGTCCGGCGGGATCTCGGCCCCGTCGAAGCGGCCCGCCCGCGCGTCCTCGACCGACAGCGCGGTGCCGGCGATCCGGGCCCCCGGGTCGAGGAACTCGATCGGCCGCCGTTCGCGCCAGCGCAGCGCGCGGCGCTCCATCCGGCGCTGCATCAGGTCGCGGCGCTGGGCGTCGAGCGGCGCCAGGGCCCGCAGCGCGTCGAACGCCGCGGCCGTGAGCACGTCCGCGTGCGACTGCTCGAGCCCACGACGCACCTGGAGTCGCGCGGTGTGGCCTGTCTCCACGGGCCCCTCCGTTATCTGAATGAACGACCATTCATTTTAGACCCGGAACGGTGGCCGCGTGTCAAGACCCCGGTCAGGCGCCCTCCGCGCTCGGGAACACCTTTCCCCGGTCGCGGCCGGATGCTACAAGAGCCGCTCCATGACCCCCGAGCGCTTCGCGGCCAACGTCCCGCGCCTGTACGCCGTGCGCCTGCTGTTCTGGATGCACTTCTTCGGCGCGGTGCTCGTGCCCTTCTACCAGGAGTGGGGCGGGCTCTCGCTGGCCGCGGTGTTCGCACTCAACGGCTGGTTCTTCCTCTGCAACTTCCTGTTCGAGGTGCCGACCGGGACCGTGGCCGACTTCCTCGGGCGCCGGCGGTCGCTGGCGCTCGGCAGCGCCGTCGGCGTCGGCGCAGCGCTGCTCTACGTCAGCACCCGCTCCTTCCCCGTCTTCATGCTCGCCGAGGCGCTGTTCGCTGTGGCCTACACCCTGCACTCCGGCGCCGACGAGGCGCTGGCCTGGGACAGCCTGAAGGCCGCCGGCAGGCTCGACGGCGCGAAGGCCGTGATCGCGCGGATGGAGGCCTTCAAGCTGCTCGGGATCGTGGTCGCGACGCTGTCCGGGGCGTACATCGCCGACCGCTTCGGGTTGCCCGCCGTGATGTACGCCTACGCGATCCCGGCCGCGCTGGCGTTCTGCGTCTCGCTC
>JAANMY010000733.1_pt1 | contig 43182 bp, 33 predicted proteins | sample 7279691 | NCBI WGS metagenome assembly JAANMY01 (sample SAMN14094543, study PRJNA606508) | bioreactor metagenome | isolation source: A lab-scale SPAN reactor treating ammonium-rich wastewater day 388 | place: Ireland: Galway | collected 2018-02-07 | reverse complement strand
TTCCCTATGGATCGGTCTCACGCGCCTGGCCGACATCAGTCTGTGCTGGCGCCTGTTCGGACCCTCGGTCCGTGCCCCGTGAGTCATTCGTGTCCAGCGCGCCTATTTATGGGTAAGGCCAAGCCAGTTCCTGGGTGGCGAGGGGATGCTTTTTTCTTTGAATCACTCGTGCTTTCCAAGGTGGTAAGGAGATGTTTTTTTCGCATCACTCGTACCTTCCGGGTGGCGAGGGATGCTTGGTTTGCCGTCTCTGCATCAGCCGTGTTGTACTATGCGCTACTGGGGTCGTGATGCGGTGTTTGCTGCGGTAGTGATGTGGTGTCTGTGCTGGCGGTGCGCTGCTGATCGAGCGAATTCTGGTACCTGTTCAAGAGCCAAAGCTGTAAACTCCCGCCTGGTGCTTGCGGCCGTGGTGATGTGGTTCCTGCACTGGCAGTGCGCTGCCCATCGAGCAGATTCTGATGTCAGTTCCCAAGCCAAAGCCTTAAACTTCCCTCGCCCCCGCGGGGGAGAGGGTTGGGTGAGAGGGCATCTGTAACCCAGCGAAATTGCGGCAGAAAAACACCGTCAAGCCCAATCTCGCTCTGCCTCTCACCCCCCAACAGCACCCACTTTGTTCTGAAAAACACGAATGCCCCCCTCCCCACAAGGAGATGCGCAGAGGCGGTTGGAACTCCCTCTGTAAGTGCCGTGTAAATGCCTCTTGCTAGGGACGGCGCGTGCTGGAACTCGCGGTTTTCTCGCGCGCAATGACCCGAAGATGACAGGAGGGGGTAGATCGATGAAGAGATCCACGATTGCGTATCGAACGCTGCTGGCGCTCGCGGCGCTGGGCACCTGCTGGTTGCCCGCCAGCGTCTGGGCACAGGCGGGAGCAGGGGAGACGAATTTCAATACCGTCTGCATCGCTTGCCACACGATCGGTGGTGGCAAACGCGTCGGTCCCGACCTGAAGGGCGTTACCGAGCGCCGCAGCGAGGATTGGCTGCTCCGCTTCATCAAAAATCCGCAACAGATGATCGATGGAGGCGATGCCACGGCCAAGGCGCTGTTCGAGGAATACAATAAAGTCATCATGCCACCGCCTCCTTTCTCGGAAGCCGAGATCAAGGGGATTGTTGCCTATATCGCCAGTAAGAGTGGTGATGCTCCGGCAGCCGCAGCAGCACCACCGCCACCGCACGAGGCCACAGCCGAGGAGATCGATCGGGGACGGCAGATTTTCGAAGGACGTATCCGCCTCGCCAATGGTGGTGCACCCTGCAACTCCTGCCATCACGTCAAGAACGACGCCGTCATCGGTGGTGGTGTCCTCGCCCGTGAACTCACCCAGGCATTCGGGCGGATCGGGGCACCCGGGATCGAGGCGATTCTCGATGGTCCGCCGTTCCCGGTGATGGCGGCCGCCTACAAAGACAAACCTCTGACCACGGATGAGGTCACTGCACTGGTGGGTTTCCTGCAGGACGCCGACAAGCGGCATGAACTGCAGCAGCCACGTGATTTCGGCATTCGGCTTCTGGCCTCCGGTGCCACGGGACTGCTGCCCCTGTTTGGTCTGTTTGCCCTGGTGGGGCTGCGCGTGAAACGGCGGCCCGTCAATTACGCCGTTTTCGAACGGCAGATCCGGTCACAAGGATCGGGGGAGTGAACCATGAGCTGGATTCAAGACATCGTTTCGCCCAAGACCCGTGTTTGGGAAGAGTTCTATCGGAATCGCTTCCAACACGATCGCATCGTACGCAGCACCCATGGTGTGAACTGCACCGGAGGCTGCTCCTGGCAGATCCACGTCAAAGACGGCATCGTCGTCTGGGAGACACAGCAACTCGACTATCCGTTGCTGGAAGATTCTCTGCCTCCCTATGAGCCACGCGGCTGCCAGCGCGGTATCTCCTACTCCTGGTATCTCTACAGTCCCCTGCGCATCAAATATCCGCTCATTCGTGGCGCGCTCATCGATGCCTTCGAGAAGGAGAAGAGGGCGGCGCAAGGCGATCCGGTGCGGGCGTGGGAAAACCTGCAGAAGGATCCGAAGAAACGTGCCGCGTATCAACAGGCACGCGGCAAAGGCGGCTTCCGGCGCACCTCGTGGGACGTCGTCCTGGAACTGATCGGCGCGGCCAACATCTACACGGCCAAGAAGTACGGGCCGGATCGCGTTTTCGGATTTTCACCGATTCCTGCGATGTCCATGCTGAGCTACGCCGCAGGTGCGCGGTTCCTCCAATTGTTCGGGGGCGCAAATCTCAGCTTCTACGATTGGTACTGCGATCTGCCGACAGCCTTCCCCGAGATCTGGGGCGAACAGACCGACGTCTGCGAGAGTGCCGATTGGTACAACGCAAAAATGATCGCCGACATGGGGGCGTGTCTCAACATGACACGTACGCCCGACTGTCACTTCTTTGCGGAAGCCCGCCACAACGGCACCAAGGCGGTGGTCTTCTCACCCGACTTCAGCCAGGTCTGCAAGTACGCCGATCAGTGGGTGCCCCTGCATGCCGGCAGTGATGGCGCCTTCTGGATGGCTGTCTCCCACGTCATCCTGAAGGAATTCCACCACGACAATCCGACGCCCTACTTCATCGAATACGTCAAGCGATACACCGATAGCCCTTACCTCGTGAGACTCGAAAAAGAGGGGGAACACTATCGCCCAGGCCGTCTGGTGCGCGCCAACGAAATTGTGCGCTGGAAGGACATGGACAACGGTGACTGGAAGTTCCTCAATATCGATCGCACGACGAATGAACTCGTGGTTCCCAAGGGCAGCGTCGGACACCGCTGGGACAAGAAGCAGGGGAACTGGAACATGAAGTTCGAGAACGCGGTCGACGATCAGCCGTACGACCCGTTGCTCACCCTGCTCGGTAACCGCGACGACACACTGCCGACAGAATTCGTCGAATACGGTCTGGATAAGGTCGCCGTGCGTAACGTGCCGGTGCGCTACATCGAGACCACCGAAGGGAAGATCGCGGTAACCACCGTCTATGACCTGATCATGGCGCAGTACGGTGTGGGCCGTGGTCTGGCCGGCGAATATCCCAGGGACTACACCGACAAGGACGCCGCCTACACACCAGCCTGGCAGGAGATCCTCACCGGCATCGACAGTAAGACGGTTCTCCAATTTGCCCGTGAGTGGGCGCACACGGCCGAGGCGACCGAAGGCAAGTGCATGATCATCATCGGCGCCGGGATCAATCACTGGTACCACGCCAATCTGATGTATCGCGCCGGCGCCATGGCTCTGATGCTGTGCGGATGTGTGGGCAAAAACGGCGGCGGCCTGAACCACTACGTCGGCCAGGAAAAGCTGGCACCGGTCGATTCCTGGGCAACCATCGCATTCGCCAAGGACTGGCACGGTCCCAGCCGCCTGCAACAAGCGCCGCTCTGGCACTACATCAACACGTGCCAGTACCGCTATGACGGCCAGTTCTCCCGCTACAACGCGGTACCCAAAAATGATCTCACGGCACAGCACACCGCGGACACGATCTTCCAGTCCGTGCGGAATGGCTGGATGCCGTTCTACCCGCAGTTCGAACAGAACACTCTGGAACTCACACGGGAGGCGCAGGCGAAGGGCGCCAGGTCGGACGAGGACATCTCCCGATACGTTCTCGACAAGCTCAAGAGCAAAGAGCTGAAGTACTCGATCGGCAATCCCGATGGCGAGGTCAACTTCCCGCGTGTCTGGTACATCTGGCGTGGCAACGCGATCATGGGGAGCATGAAGGGTCACGAGTACGCCCTCAAGCACTACCTCGGTACTCACTCCAACGCGATTGCCAAGGATTCGGAGGAACATCCCTCCGAAGTGCAGTGGCACGATGTTGCGCCGACCGGGAAGATGGATCTCGTTGTCGATCTCAACTTCCGGATGGATTCCTCAGCCCTGTATTCGGACATCGTCCTGCCGGCTGCCTCCTGGTACGAAAAGGCCGATCTCAACAGCACCGACCTCCACTCTTTCATTCACCCACTGTCACAGGCCGTAGCGCCGGTCTGGGAATCGAAGTCCGACTGGGACATCTTCAAGCTCATTGCCAAGGCGACTTCCGAGATCGCCAGGAAGGAACTGCCGGAGCCGCAAAAGGACATCATCACCTCGCCGCTCTCGCACGACAGCGCCGATGAAATCACACAGCCGCGCCTGAAGGACTGGTACCGTGGCGAGTGCGAAGCCATCCCCGGTAAGACCATGCATAAACTGGCCGTGGTCGAACGTGACTATACCCAGTTGTACGACAAATACATCGCGCTCGGGCGTGGTGTCCGGAAGAACGGTCTGGGCGGTCACGGCAACCACTACCAGTGCGAGGGCGAGTACGATCAACTGCTCTCCTCGAATCACTTCCCGACGGTAAAGATCAACGGCGAAGCCTTCCCGTCGCTCCAGGAGGACTATCAGACCGCCAACGTACTCCTGCACCTCTCCACTCTGACGAACGGCACACTGACCGTTCGGGCCTACGGCAATATGGAGAAGAAAACGGGTCTGGAGCTGACCGATCTGGCTGCCGGCAGTGAGGACGTACGCATCACCTACGAGGAGCTGCAGGCACAACCGCGCCGCTACAACACCTCGCCTCTGTGGTCGGGTGTGATGAACAATGGCCGTGCCTACGCCCCCTACACCTACAATTACGAGAAGCTGGTGCCGTGGCGCACTCTGACAGGCCGCCAGCACTTCTACCTCGATCACGACATGTACATCGCCTACGGCGAGCATCTGCCCACCTACAAGCCGTCACCGAAACCCGAGGCTTACGGTGACTTGAGAGAGACGCTCAAGAGCGGTGAGGCGTTGGCTCTGAACTGCCTGACGCCGCACGGCAAGTGGCACATCCACTCGACCTACATGGAAAACCACCGCATGCTGACCCTATCGCGTGGTTGCGAGCCATGCTGGATCAGTGAGGCGGATGCCGCAGCCCTCGGAATCCAGGACAACGACTGGGTCGAGGTCTACAACGATCACGGCGTCTACTGCGCCCGCGCCGCAGTGAGTTCACGCATCCCCAAGGGTGTGTGCATCGTCTACCACGTGCCGGAGCGCACTGTGGGGATTCCCAAGTCGCAGGTACGCGGCAACCGCCGTGCCGGCGGCCACAACAGTTTCACCCGTATCCACCTGAAGCCGAACTACCTGAGCGGCGGCTACGGACAGTTCAGTTACCACTTCAACTACTGGGGACCGATCGCGCCGCAGCGCGACACGCACGTCATCGTCAAAAAGATGACCACCGTGATCTTCTGAGGAGGGGACAATGGATATCAGAGCACAGGTCTCGATGGTCTTTCACCTCGATAAATGTATCGGCTGTCACACGTGTTCGATCGCCTGCAAGAACATCTGGACCGACCGCAAGGGCGCGGAATACCAGTGGTGGAACAACGTCGAGACAAAGCCGGGAACCGGCTACCCGAGCAAGTGGGAAGACCAGGAAATCTACAAAGGTGGCTGGGTACGTGACGGAAGCGGCCGGATCCACCTGAAAGGTGCCGGCAAGCAGAAAGGGCTTTTGAACATCTTCCACAATCCGTACCTGCCGAACGTGGATGATTACTACGAGCCGTTCACCTACGATTATTTGAAGCTGATCGAAGCCCCGGCGGGTGATGATCAGCCCACGGCACGTCCGATCTCTCTGATCACCGGAGAGCCTATGGACGTCCGCATGGGTCCCAACTGGGACGATGATTTGAGCGGCACACCGGACTACGCGCGCAACGACCCGAACCTGATGGAGGGGCTGACTCCGGCCGAGCGTGAGGCGATGTTCCAGCTCGAACGCATGGCGTTCTTCTATCTCCCACGCATCTGCAACCACTGCCTCAACCCCGGTTGTGTGGCGTCCTGTCCCTCTGGTGCCATCTACAAGCGTGGCGAGGACGGCATCGTCCTGATCAACCAGAAGGTCTGCCGTGCCTGGCGCATGTGCGTCACGGCCTGCCCTTACAAGAAGTCCTACTACAACTGGAACACGGGCAAGTCGGAGAAGTGCATCCTGTGTTTCCCGCGTATGGAGGCCGGCTACGCTCCTGCGTGCATGCACTCCTGTGTCGGACGCATCCGGTATCTCGGTGTGATCCTCTACGACGCCGATCGTATCCATGCCGCCGCTTCAGCGGAGGACCATGATCTGATTCAGCGGCAGCTCGACATCCTGATGGACCCTTTCGATGACAAGGTCATCGCTTCGGCGAAGGCCAATGGCATCCCGGATTCAACGATCAAGGCCGCACAGCAGTCGCCCACCTACAAGTTCGTCAAGCAATGGGGCATGGCACTGCCGCTGCACCCCGAATTCCGCACGCTGCCGATGCTCTTCTACGTGCCGCCCCTGCTGCCTGTGATGGCATCCGTGAAACAGGGCGATCAGTCACAAAAAGAAAAACTCAACCCGATCGCGAAAACCTGGACCGATGATTGGCTCTACGACACCTCCACAGAGGAGATGTGGGGCAGCATCGATCAGGCCCGTTTCCCACTGAAATACCTGGCCAATCTGTTCAGTGCCGGGGACACTTCGGAGGTCGCAATCCGGCTGAAGAAACTGATGGCGGTGCGCATTTACCGGCGCGCCAAGACGGTGGGAGATATCGCACCGGAGAAGCTCAAGCAGGTTCTGGCCGATACCAATCTGACGGAAGAGGCAGCAGAGGGGATTTTCTACCTCACGGCTCTGGCGAAGTTCAACGATCGCTTCGTGATCCCTCCGGCACACCGCGAGCAGGCGATGGAGATGCTCGAATTCACGGGAGATACCAAGGGCTCGGTGGGCTTCGGTTTCCGCGAAACTCCCGTGCGAGGGCTCTGACATGCGGAGCGACGACTACGAACGGTTGGCCGTCCTGTTCTCGCATCCAGGTGCGGAGTACCTGGCGGATGTGGAGCGGGCCATCAGGCATTTCGATGTTTCGCGTCCGGCCGTTGCGAGCGCTTTGCGTGACTTCCAACGCCGGTTGCCGCAGGACGATCCGCTTGCCCTCGAAGAACTCTACACCCGGACCTTCGATGTGCAGCCCATTACCTCGTTGGAGATCGGCTACACGCTCTTCGGGGAAGATTATAAGCGAGGCGCGCTGCTGGCGGGGCTGAGTCGTGAACACACCCAGGCAGAAAACGACTGCGGCTTCGAACTTGCCGACCATCTGGGCAACGTCCTGCGCCTCCTGCCGAAGATCGAGGATACGGAAATCCGGCAGGAACTGGTGCACGTCATGGTGGCGCCAGCGGTGCGGGAAATGGTCCGCGAGTTCGAACCCGAACGAATGAAGAAAAAAGAGAAGTTGTACAAGAAACACCACAAGACCCTGATCGAGTCGGCGCCGCACGAGGTGCGGATCGCCTTTCGCCACGCACTGGAAGCGACACTGGCCGTGTTACAGGCAGATTTTGGTGTCGAGGCAACTGAGCCGGAGCGTCCGGACTCGAAGTTCGTCGCCGCCATCGGCGCCGAATTGGGGATCGAAGACAGCGGGCGTAGTGCGGCCCGGTAAGAGGTGAGCGTGATGACTTTGACGGATCAGTTCTTGTTCATCGGCCTGCCGTACGCGGCGATCCTGACGTTCCTCATCGGTACGGTGCAACGCTATCGATTCAAAGGGTTCAAGGTATCGTCGCTTTCCTCCCAGTTCCTTGAAGGTCAATCCCTGTTCTGGGGCGTAATGCCGTTCCATATTGGCATCCTGGTGGTTCTCACCGGGCACCTTCTGGCGTGGTGGTTTCCGGGTCTGACTCTCCTCTGGAACAGCAATCCGACGCGGCTCATCGTGCTGGAAGTCTTTGCCTTCACCTTTGGTTTGAGCACGTTGATCGGTCTCATCCTGCTGATTGCCAGACGCTTCACGAATCCGCGTGTGCGGATGGTCACCACCCCCATGGACTTGACCATCGAGCTGCTTCTCGTGGCGCAAGTCGGATTGGGTCTCTGGGTGGCGCTCGGTTATCGTTGGGGATCGTCGTGGTTCGCGGCAGATCTGTCGCCCTATCTGACCTCACTCTTCACCGCGAGCCCGAACATTGCGGCTGTCAGCGCCATGCCCCTGCCGATCAAGCTGCACATCGTCGGTGCCTGGCTGATCGTCGGTCTGTTCCCATTCACACGCCTCATTCACATCCTGGTGGCGCCACTCCACTATCTGGCTCGTCCCTATCAGCGAGTCATGTGGAACTGGGATCGTAAGACGATCCGTGATCCGGCAAGCGCCTGGACGCACACACGGCCACGGAACAACTGAGCGGTGGACCGTTCGCATCTCAAGATCGTCGATCCCGTCGACCGGCAGCCCGAGCACGGTGTGACCAGCGCCGGGCTGTCGCCGATGGATCCACCCGATGCATTCCAGCCTCCGTCTCTGGAGTCTGTGGCGGCGGAGGAGTTGCATCCTTTCCTGCGCCGCCTGCGTGTCGAACACATTCCGCTGTTGCAGGAACTGGATCGGGTGGAGGAGGCGATACGGACTGCCCGTGAGGCAGGCTTCGATGCGGAGATTGACCGTGTCATGATGCGGTTTTTTGGTTTCTTCGATGGTGAGGTCGTGCCTCACTTCCGGAGGGAGGAGGCGGGCCTGTTCGCGTTACTGAGGCAGCGCCTGATCTCCAGCGGCGAACACAGCCGAGGCCGCGTGGCGACCACGGCTGTCGATGTGATGCTCGCCGACCACCTTGCGGCGGTGCAGTTTGCGGCGGTTTCTTTGAACCTCATCCGCCTGGGTAGCGTCTTGCCCGACGAACGCTCGGCAGCAATGACGATTTCTGCCGGGCTGCGAGAGGCGGAAAAGCTCGTGGAATTGCTGCGCCTGCACGTGTTTCGGGAGGACAACATCGTCTTCGCCGCGGCGCATCGCCTGATTTCTGCCGCTGAACTCGATGAAATCGCGAAGGTCTGACAAAAATGGAATCGAATGCCACTGCGGCCTCTCACAAGGCACTGATCCTGAGTACGACGGCATTCACCGTCTGCTTCGCCGCCTGGATGCTGAACGGCGTGCTGGTGACATTTCTTGCATCCAACCAGGTGTTTCCCTGGGGGCCGGTCGAGGTGGGCTGGCTCATGGGAATCCCCGTGCTGACCGGCTCCATTTTTCGCCTGCCAGCGGGGCTTCTGACGGACCGTTATGGTGGCAAGCCGATCTTTGGCGGGTTGCTTCTTCTTTGTGCAGTGCCGATGTGGGCGTTGTCCCATGCCCACGGTTTCTGGGAATTTGCCCTGTGCAGCTTCGGTTTCGGACTGGCGGGGGTGGGCTTCTCGATCGGAATCGCCTTTACTTCCGTATGGTATCCGAAACACCGGCAGGGAACGGCGCTGGGTATTTTCGGCACCGGCAACGCAGGCGCTTCCCTGACGACATTGATTGCGCCGACACTCCTCGACCGTTTCACTGAACAGGGCGCCCATCTGGAAGGTTGGAGATCTCTGCCGAAGGTCTATGCCGCCTTGCTCCTGCTCATGGGCGTGGTGTTCTTGCTTCTGGCCAAGAACAAACGGCCCCAGAATGGTGGCCTGAGCGTGCGCGAACAACTGGCGCCGTTGAAGTCGATGCGAGTGTGGCGTTTTGGTCTGTACTACTTCCTCGTCTTCGGTTGCTTCGTTGCGTTCTCGCAGTGGCTGGTGCCCTATTACGTCAACGCCTACTATATGCCGCTGGTCACTGCGGGTGCGCTTGCTGCCTTGTTCAGCTTTCCGTCCGGAGTGATCCGGGCCATCGGCGGCTGGATGTCCGATCACTGGGGCGCGCGGCGTGTCATGTTCTGGGTGCTCTTTCTTTCCTGTGTCTTCAGCTTTGCGCTGATTGTGCCGAAAATGGAGATCTACTCACCCGGTAAAGGCATCATGGCGACGCAAAGCGGCGTCGTTACCGGTATCGAGGAGGGACAGATCACTGTCGGCCAGCACGCCTATCCGCTGATGCGCAAGCCGGAACGGCTCTCTGGCGTGGATGCGGAAGTCGCGGTGTTTCCGAAAAAGGACGCGTGGCAGGAACCCGCCGTGCGGGTTGGCCAGGAAGTCCAACGCCGTGAGTTGCTCGCCCGTGGCATCACACGGATCTACTTCCAGGCCAATGTCTGGATCTTCACGGTGGTGGTCATGTTGCTGGGTGTCGTCTGGGGCATCGGCAAGGCGGGAGTCTACAAATACATTCCCGACTATTTTCCCACCCAGGTGGGGGTCGTCGGTGGCATGGTCGGAGTGATTGGCGGTCTTGGTGGGTTCGTATGTCCGATCTTGTTCGGTTACCTGCTGGAGACGACCGGTTTGTGGACGAGTTGCTGGATGCTCATGCTGGCGCTGTCGGTTGCCTGCATGGTGTGGATGATACGCACCGTACGGTTGCTGCAGGCCAAGGCGGCGCCGGATCGGGCGCAGTCGATTGAAGATGTCGTCAGATTGGAGGCGGTATGAGCGAAAGTCGGCAGGTGGGCGGCCTTGCTGGCTGGCTCGATCGGTGGGAGCCGGAAGATGCGACCTTCTGGCGCCGGACGGGGAGCAGCGTTGCGTGGCGAACGCTGTTGATCACCACCGGATGTCTGATTCTCTCATTTGCCACCTGGTTTTCGGTCAGCGTGCTCGTTGTACGCCTGCCGGCGGTCGGCTTTTCCTTCGATACGATGCAGCTTTTCTGGCTGGCGGCCATGCCCGGTCTGGCCGGTGGGACGCTGCGTGTGCTGCATACGTTTCTCATCCCGATCTTCGGGACACGCCTGGTGATCGGTCTGTCAGCGATCGTCAAGCTCATTCCCTGCATCGGTCTGGGCCTGGCCGTGCTCGATCCGCAGACTCCGTTCTGGGTGTTCATGTTGCTTGCATTTACGGCAGGAATGGGTGGTGGAGATTTCTCCTCCCACATGCCCAGCACGAGCCTGTTCTTCCCCAAAAGGCTGCAGGGGACCGCGCTTGGAATCCAGGCGGGCGTCGGAAATTTCGGTGTGAGCCTGGCACAGTTCGTTGGTCCATGGATCATCGGCATGCACGTGTTTGGTGCGTTTGGCGGCGGATCCCAGACATTTACCAAGGGAGGCGTCAGCCATCCCATCTGGTTGCAGAATGCGACCTTCTGGTACGTACCGTTCCTCATCTTCTTCGGTGTCATCAGCCTGTTGTGGCTGCGCAGTGTTCCGATCAAAGCGTCCTTCCGTGAACAACTCGACATCTTCTCCGAACGTCATACCTGGTATTGTACGATCACCTATCTCATGACCTTCGGGTCGTTCTCGGGTTTTGCGGCCGCCTTTCCGCTGATGATCAAGGAAGTGTACGGAGGATTCCCCGACGCTCCGGATCCCTTGCGCTATGCCTTCCTGGGGCCCCTCCTTGGTTCGGCAACGCGCGTGGCCTTTGGCTTCGTGGCGGATAAAACCGGTGGTGCGGTTCTCACCCATTGGTCGGGCGTGGGCATGATCGCCGTGACTGTTGGCATGGTTGCGCTGGGGGTTCTGACGCCGGCCTCGATGGATCAATTCCCCCTGTTTGTGGCGGGGATGATGTTGTTGTTCTTTCTGTCGGGAATCGGCAATGCATCGACCTTCCGGCAGTTCCCGATCATTTTCTCCCACTCGCCACGTCAGGGTGCGCAGGTGCTGGGTTGGACCGGTGCCGTAGCCGCCTATGGCCCGTTCGTTTTTTCCCTGTTGATCGGCAGTTCGATTACGCGCACGGGATCGGCAGTCCCATTCTTTGTGGGTGCCTCGGTGTTCTACTTCGTCGCTGTGGCAGTCAACTGGTGGTTTTACACGCGGCGCGGTTGCGAGAGGCCGTCTTAGGCATGCGGTACACCCCTGTCCGACGCTTGTCCTGGAATCGGCAGGGGCTACTGTTGAGACGGGACGACGCCGATGTTTTCCGTTTGGTCAGATGCTGAGGCTTCCGCGACGGGGCAGAGCGAGACGGTCTTCTGGTGGCTCGTCCGGCTGCGGTGGCTTGCCGTATGCGGTGTGGCGTTGGTCCTCACGATCACAGGCGCCATCCTGCACCAGCTGCCGCCCGGTGCGACGATCAGATTGTGGGCCGTGGCGGCCATTCTGGCCACCTACAACGGCGTGTTGGCGTTTTTCGGACCACAACGCGGCCCTGCATGGCTGACATCTTTCGGTGTGCAGATTGCCGCTGACTGCCTGGCGCTGGCGTGCCTCGTCCATTTTGCCGGGGGGGTGGACAATCCCTTCCTCCCTCTGTTCGTGCTCCATGTCGTCAATGCCAACATCGTCCTATCCGGCAGGGGCGCTCAGTGGGTGCTGGCCCTGGCACTGGCTCTGGTCGTGGGGATTCCATTGGCGGAAGGCCTGGAACTTCTGCCCCACTACTGCCTGCATCCCACCGCCGCTTCCTGCCCGGGGCAGGAACTTGGCTTACCGTTGCTAGCGACCCTGGGCGGTCTGGTTCTGACTTTGGTCGCCTGTTCCTTGTTCACGCGCTTTCTCACGGAGGGGTTGCGCCAGGGGCGACGCCGCCTGCTGGCCACCGTCAACGAGTTGCACGTCGAAAAGGATCGCCTCAACCAGGCGCGCAGCGAGATTGACACCGAACGTGGCCGCCTGCAGGCGATCATCGACTGCATGGGCGATGCCGTGATGTGTTGGGACCCGAGCGGCCGGGTACTGGTCAGCAACCAGCGAGCTCGTGAGCTGGAGCACGCGGGCAGCTTTACATCCGATCCCGAGTTGACCGAAGCCCTTCGTCGCACGATCGCCGATGAACAATTTGCCAGTGGTATGCGTTCGACATTCGAGATCGGCGATCGTACCTTCGAAGCTACCCATTCCCCCGTGCGTGGCCCGCAAGGAGGACTCCTGGGGCTGGTGACGGTAGCACGCGATATTTCCGATCGTTTGGCGATGGAAAAGCATCTCATGTACCAGGAACAGATGAGCGTCGTGGGCAAACTCGCGGCATCGGTGGCGCATGAGATCAACAATCCGATCGGTGTGATCTTTTTGTACAGTCAACACGCTCTCGCCAAACTGCCGGCAGGAAGCCCCGTTCATGACCATCTGGAAACCATCCGCCGTAACGCCGATGCTTGCCGGAAAATCGTCGTCGGCCTGCTCGATCTGGCCCGCCGTCACAAGCCCGAACGGCGCCCCGTGGAGTTGCACCTGCTCTGCCGCGAAATCGTCGATTCTGTGCGACCCCTGGCGGCTGGCGCTGGAGCCGTGGTGTCGATGGGTGAGCGCGGGGGGACCAGCGATATCTGGGCCTATGCGGATGCCGCTATGCTGCGTCAGGCCCTGCTGAACCTGGCCGTCAATGCGGTTGAGGCGGTCGGGCCGGGGGGTGAGATCGCCATCGGCTGTTACGAGACGTTGGAGCGGGGTACGACGACCCATGTGATCGAAGTGCGCGACAATGGTCCTGGCATTCCACCGGAACTGGTAGGCCAGATCTTCCAGCCGTTTTTCACCACCAAGGCCAGCGGTACGGGCCTCGGCCTGTCGATTGCCGACAACGTCGTCAAGAGTCACAATGGCCACATCGAAGTCGACAGCGTCCAGGAACGGGGCACCCTGTTGCGAATCGTTTTGCCATGCATGGCCAGCAGTGATGTCCTTCCTCCACCGGTCATCCTCCCGAAGGCCGAGGATAGGGAGCGCCGACCATGAGTGCTGCCCGGGTGCTGGTCGTCGACGACAACCGCGATCTGGCCAACGGCATTGCCATGCTCCTTGGCGAAGCAGGAATGCAGGTCCAGAGCGCCTATTCGGGGAAGGCTGCGGTAGCCCTCCTGGAGAAGCAGGAATTTGATCTGGTGCTGACCGATGTCCGCATGCCATCGATGAGTGGACTCGATCTGCTCGAAGTGATCCGAGCGCGCTGGCCGCTGACGAAGGTCGTTCTCCTGACCGCGTACGGCAGCGTCGACTCGGCCGTTGCCGCGTTGCGCAACGGGGCGTGCGACTACCTGACCAAGCCGTTCGACAATGCCGAACTGCTGCGCGTGGTGGAGCGGGCCTTGAGCCAGGGGTCGGTGAGCGGTGGCTTCGATATGGCCGCCGTGGTTGGGAACGTGGCCGCAGCGGTGGCGGCAGAAGACCTGTTGCCGGGTCTGAAAGCGGCACTCGATGTGCTGCTGGAAGCGACCGGGGCGGATGATGGGGAGATTTTCTTGTGCGAGCCGGAGGGGTGTGATCCGCTCCTGTGTGTCTGGGCCGGTCCGGATGGCGAGGCGCTGGCCAACCATCCCCGTTTCGAGCCGGGGGTGGGTTATCCGGGCATTGTGACGACGACCGGCAAGCCCTTGGTATCGAAGGGCAGCTTGCCGCAAGACGCGAGGTATATCCGTAGCGCAGTGATCGCCGCAGGTGTTCGATCCATGGTGGCCGTTCCTCTACCGGACGTGCGCGGCACGCTTGGTTCGTTGCACCTGTTGTCGCGCCGAGGTGATTTCCCTGTCGAACGGGTCAGAGAGCTGCTGGAGCGTGCAGCCGTACCCATCGGCAGCGCCGTGCGGGCCGCCCTGGCTGCGCTGCGCCAGTCCGTGGATGCCCTGTGCGGCAACCTGGACAATCCGGCTCGCGCAATGCGCAGTGTGCTCGAAGCCATGCGCCGGGTCGCCGGTGCACAAAACGGAACGCTGGCGCTGCTCGATCCGTCCACGGGGCGTCCGAACCTCGTCGTTTCTACCGGACCTGCCTCGTTGTTGTGCACGCATGCCGAGTCGGGCGCATGGGCGAACTGTGCCAATGCCATTCAAGCCCATGGCTTCATTGCCGATCCCGGCCGCCGTGAATGGCCGGAGTGTTGCCGGCACGGTCTGCCGCGGCGTGCGTCCAGCCCGTGTTGTGTGCCGTTGGTCACGCGTGGTTATCTGCATGGCCTGGTGATTCTGGATTTAGGCCGAGAGCGTACCGGTCACGCCATGGGGCGTCTGGTGCCGTTGTTGAGTATGGCAAATCAACTCGCCATCCAGCTTCAGTCACATCATGAGGGTCGACTCGTGGGTGCGGATTCTGGCGAGGATGTCAGGGAAGGCGCTGGTGAGACACCATCCGCCGAACTCGAACTGCGCTGCCTTGGTCCTTTCACCGTCATCCGGCGCGGCCAGGTGATCCCCGCTGAATCGTTTTCGCGCAGTAAAGCGATCGTCTTGCTGAAGTTGCTGGCGTTGAAGGGCGGAAAACCGGTCCATCGCGAAGTCCTCATCGAATACCTGTGGCCGGAGGTCGATCCACGACAGGGGATCAATCGGCTCCACGGCGTGCTCCATGATCTGCGCTCGGTGATCGAGCCGAACCGCGGTGAGCGTGACTGGGCCTATGTGCGCAATCGCGGTGAACTTTACTACCTGGATGTCGAAGCGCCGATTGAAATCGATCTGGTGCGGTTCCGGCGTCTGGCTACTGATTGTTTACGGCGCGATGCCAGGCCCGATGGTGTCGCCTGTTTGGAACATCTCGTCGAGCTGTATCGCGGTGACCTGTTCGAGGACGATCCGTATGCCGAATGGTGCCAGACGGAACGCGACGAGTTGCGGGAAATTGCCGTCGAGGCGCTGCGCCGTCTGGCGGACTTGTATGAACGTGGCGCGCGGGGCGAAGAGGCCGTTGGATGTCTGCGCCGCGCCGCCCGCCTGTCTCCCTTCCGCGATGACCTGATACAGGCGCAGGTCGAACTTCTGATGCGGCTCGGACGCAGCAACGAAGCCATTGCCGATTACGAGGAATATCAGCGCCGCCTCGCGTTGGAATTCAGTACCGAGCCCGGCGCCGAGTTGCAGGCATTGCGGCAGCGCTTACTCCAGCCGGCGCGCCGTGGCGCATGAAGCGCCGTTTCCGGGACGTACCCGACTTTTGTTCTGAGTCCCGGATGTCCATTACCGGAGAACCAACTTCAGCAAGAGAACCAACTTCAGCGTTGACCATTGCCCGGCGACGTATCAGACTCGCGGCCGGGTTCTTCTGGCGTGTTCGCTTCAACCATCAAACGAATCTATTCTGCCGTTCTGCGATGGCTGTGGTTGCTGGTCATCCTCTTCGCCGGGGGCGTGGCTGGTATCCCGGCAGAGGCTGCGGACGATGGCCTGCCGCAGTTCTCCTGGGGCGTCTGGTACGGTGCGATGTCTGGACCGGGAATCGATCGGTATATGCGACGTCTCCAGGCGCGAACGGAAAACACCCTCACACGTTTCGGCCGGTTTCTGGCGGACACAGGTGTGCTCTGGCTTTGGATGATCGGCTCGGCTGTGATCTTCCTGCTGGTGACCGCGGTTGCCTCGGTTGCCGATCTCCGCATGTTCAACCGACGCCCGCACCGCTTGAAAGGGCTCTGGGATGAATTGCGCTTCACCACCCGGCTGTTCTTCCGCGTACTCATCGACCGCCGCACTCCAATGGTCGCTCGTCTGCCCGTGGCACTCGGCCTGTGTTATTGGCTCGTTCCCCTCGATTTGATTGCTGATACCACGGTTTTTCCCGGTTTCATCGACGATTTCACCTTCGCGATTCTCGGGGCGAGGGCGTTCACGTATTTCTGTCCCGAATCGGTGATCGTCCGTAACGCGCAGAATCTTGTCGCGGGAAATTGATGTCCACCGGGGAGGCGGTGAAAATGGACTGTGGCAGACCAATTTTGCGAGACAAACGACGCGCGGGGAAACACGGTGGTCTTGGCCCCGGTCTGGGAGTTCCAGGGGAAAAGGGGGCCGCGGTCATGTCTGCGTCCTGGCGGAACGTTTCGCGGCAGTGCGCATCGTGGCTTCCGCTGCTGCCTTGAACTCGAGAACCGACTGGCGCAATGCGCTCTGTTCTGCGATTCGACGCACGGGCCCCGGCAACCAGAATCCGAGAGAGATGGTTTGCCGGCAGGTTGCACGGGTTGAGTGTGGCGTCAATTTTTCGAGAAGGTAGTTGCCTTCGATCGATTCGATGTCGCCGTCTACCGAATGCCAGCGCAAAGCGGTTGGTTTGTCGTACTCATAGCGGAGCACGTAGCGCACCGTCTTGAAAACCATGTTGATACGAAATTCGACGTCCTTTCCAAGTCCATTCGAATGCCGCGTCAGAATGGCCGCGTGTTCGATTCCACTGAACCACTCGGGATAGCGCTCGAAGTCGACAATGGTCGAGAAACACTGCTGCACCGATGCGGCGATGTCCGTTGAATACTGTTGTTCTCCTCGCATACTCATGCGCTGCCCTTATCTCAGTGTGGGCGAGTGACGCAAAGGGAGTTCACCAACGACTGCGAAATCGCTTCCAGGGATCCCCCGTGGAGAAGTTCTCCCGGAGGGAGGAAGGTGTGGCGGGCGGACGTACCCCATCCGTGGAATTGTTCAACAGAATCATCACGGCCCGTGCGCCTCGATGGAGCACCGCCAGATCGATGCGCCGGTCTTCGTTGAAATCGCCCGCTACGAGGGCCACCGGCCGCCGTCCCACCGGAATTCGGATCGGTTCTCCGAATTCATTCGGACCGGTGCCGGCCACCACGACGACGCGATCTTCCCCCTCTTCGGTGAAGGCCAGATCGACGAAACCGTCATGATTGAAGTCCTCTGCGATCATCGGTCGGATCCGGCTGCCCATCGGGCCGTCGACGGCTTCGGTGAGACCATTTGGCCCACCACGCAACAGGGTGACTTTGTCGGCGCGCGCGCTGCCGACCACGAGATCGATGAATCCGTCGCCGTTCATGTCTCCCGGCATGAGAAAACCAGGGCGTGGCAGAACGTTGTAATTCGTGACGTGAGGGAATCTCCCCTGGCCATCACCGGACAATATCGACACACTGTTCGACAGGAGATTGGCGACGGCCAGGTCGGCGTTCGCGTCATGGTTGAAATCGGCGATCACCAGCGCCGTCGGACCGAGCCCGGTAGCGACCAGGAGAGGAGCCGCAAAATCGCCTTGTCCGTTTCCAGCCAGCACCGCAACGTCGTCGGAACCGAACTGTGCCACAGCCAGATCCGGGTGCTGATCGCTATCGAACATCCCGGCTACGATAGCTCGCGGTTCGTGGCCCACCTTGATCGAGGCACGAGGGGTGAACTGGCCAAGCCCGTTGCCGAGCACGACTTCGACGCGGTTGGTTTCCGCATTGGCGATGGCCAGATCCAGATGCTGATCACCGTTGAAGTCCGCCACGGCGGCAGCGGCGGGGTCGCGTCCACCATCGATGATTCGGGGGCCGTTGAAAGAGCCGCGCCCGTCGCCGGTCATGAGTGTGAGGGTTCCGGCAAGGCGGTTGAGTGTGGCGAGATCGGGCAGCCCGTCACCGGTGAGGTCGCGTGCGAGCAGAGCCTGTGGCGCGCTTCCCGTCGCGTACATGGCGGAAAGCCGGAATCTGCCGCGACCGTCGCCCAGCAACACGGCGACCGCGCCACGTCGTGTGTCGAGGATGGCGACATCGAAGTGACCATCCTGGTTGGCGTCGATCGTTGCGACGCCGCCAATGTTGTCGCTGTTCCAGATGGACACCGGTTTGGCAAAGCCGCCCGCGCCGTCTCCGGCCAGCAGAACCACACCTGCGTCATAGGCGATCACCAGGTCGAGCAGGTGATCGCCCGTGAGATCCTGTGGCGCGGCGATGGCTCGCGGTCCCATGCCCACGTGCGATGCCTGCAGCGGTTCGAAGCCGCATGCGCCGTCGCCCGTAAAGATGCCGACCTCATCTCCGTCGGAGTCCAGCAGCGCGAGGTCGGGGCGGCGGTCCCCGTTGAAATCGGCAAGTGTGAAATGCCGTGCGGGAATCTCCGTTTCGATTTCCCGGACGGCATGAAAACCCCGACCGCCGCGATTGCAGAGGACGGCCAGCCCTGTGGCGTGACCGATGAGGATATCGGGATGTCTGTCCCCGTTGATGTCGGCTGTTTCCAGGCGGTACGGACGTGCGCTCAACCGATAGGTCGTGGGTGTCCCGAATCCGCCGTCGCCGAGCCCGGGCCGCACCTGGATTTCGGTGGCGAGAAGGCTGGCAAAGGCAACGTCATTGGTGCCATCGCCGTCAAAGTCGGCCGAGACGATCGTTGTAGGCGCCGGTTGGCTGCGTATCGTCTGCGGTGTGGAGAACCGGCCCGCATTGCCCATCAAGACTTCGAATCCTCGGTCGTCTGCGATGAGAAGGTCAGGGTATTGGTCGCCGTTCAAGGATGTGACGGCGGCTGCTGTGGGGCCACTCCCTGCCGTCAGATCGGTGCGACCAGCGAAGGACAGGCCAGCATGAACCGGGATGCTTGCGGTGAGCAGAAGGGTGGCGGCCAGTGGAATGGCTCGCCAGGACGAACGAACAGACATGCTCTGGCAGCTAAAGCGGATCGTTCGGATGTGTCAACCGGTCCGGTTTGCTCTGTGTCTTTTGCCCGGGTACGTTGTGGCGGTTGCTCGACTGCGGGTGCAGTGCGATAGGAGCAGGCCGATGTTGTGGCAACGTATCGCCATCGATCTGGGTACCACCTATTCACTGGTCTACGCGCAAGATGTGGGCCTTGTCCTGCGTGAACCGTCCGCGGTGGCCTTGCAGACGACGACGCGCGAGGCCATCGCTTTCGGCGAGCGGGCACGGACGATGCTTGGCCGTGCACCCGAATTCATTGATGTGGTGCGGCCGCTCAGCGATGGGGTGATTGCTGATTTCGACGCGGCTCGGGCGATGCTGTCCCACTATATCCATGTGGCCTCGCGCCGGCATCGGCTGAGCCGGAAACACATCATTTTGTGTGTGCCGTATGGCGCAACGACCGTGGAGATGGAGGCTCTCATCCGCGAGGCCGAATTGGCTGGGGGAAACCGCGTCGATCTGGTGCGCGAACCCTTTGCCGCGGCGCTTGGGGCCGGGCTGCCGATCCAGGAACCACGGGGCAATCTGGTCATCGATATTGGCGGTGGCACGACCGAGGTGACTTCCTTGTCCCTGAACGATGTCGTGCACTGCGAGTCGTTGCGTATGGCCGGCAACGCGATGGACCAGGCGGTGCAGGCGTTTTTTCGCATCCGCTACAATTTCTCGATCGGCGAGAACACGGCGGAACAGATCAAGATCCGGCATGGTGCCGTCCACGCGAAGAGCAAGGAGGACGGCACATTCGAGGTCAAGGGGCTGAATCAGCGAAATGGTAAGCCGGAACGACTGAAGCTGCAGGTGTCCGAAGTGCAGGAAGCCCTCGAGCCGGTGGCACGCCAGATTACCGATGCCGTGCGACGTTGCGTGGAGCGGTTGTCACCGGAACTCGCTGCCGACGTATATTCCGACGGCGCTGTGATGGTGGGCGGCGGCGCGCTGCTTCCGGGATGGGCACAGCGACTGCGGGAGGCGATGGATCTGAAAGTTCGGATCAGCGACGAGCCTCTCTTTTGTGTCATGCGGGGGTTGGCCGAGATCATCAATCATCGTGAACGCTACGAGGATCTGATCGCGAATTCACAGGTGCGGCCGTCGCTGAAGGAGGACTGGCGTTGACCCCTGCCGCACAGTGAGGAAACGGCAACGGTGATTCCAAAACGCCTACCGCTGCACCGCCGATCCATCGTGCGATGGCTCGGTGTGATCGTGTTTCTCGTTGCGGTTCTCACCCCTGCCGGCGAGGCACTTGCCCGCCGCCATCCACGCAGTCAGTTCAGGGGTGAACCGAAAATCGCGAGCGGCAGGGTGATTGCCGTGAGCGATGGCGATACCTTCGTGCTGCGCAGTCCAGACGGGGAGAATCTTCGGGTACGTGTCGCCGAGATCGACTGCCCGGAACTGCACCAGGAGTTTGGCCAGAAGGCGCGCTCCTACACGGCGTCATTGGTGCTGGAACGGCGCGTGTCGATTCGTCCGATCGATCGCGATCGGTACGATCGAATCGTTGCCCGGGTCCGCCTGCCAGATGGCCGCGATCTTTCCGAGGCCCTGGTGAAGGCGGGATTGGCCTGGTGGTATCGCGCCCACTCGAAAGACGAAACTCTACACAGGCTCGAGGAGGAAGCGCGCGCCGCAAAACGCGGGCTTTGGTCTGACCACGACCCTGTGCCACCGTGGATTTACCGGCGCACGAGGCCCCTGTTCGATGGCGTCCCACCCGGTCGCGACTGAATCTCGGAACAGTGCGGCACGCCGTGTACATTCCGGTGGGGGAGTGGCACGCGGCAGCCTGATGATCCTGTGGTGCGCGGCCTACGGCGGGACGGGATAAAGATGGCAGAACTACTCCACGGTTCCGAGACAAACGAGGTGCGGACGGAGAGAGGTGATGGGTCGAGCAGGATGGAGACGAGATGGACCCGTTGGACCCGGCGCTGTCTCACCATTCCGGGGTTTGTACTCGGGTTTCTTGTCGTCGTGGGTCTCGCACCGTGCTGGCTGAGTCTGGCGGTGCTGGTGGACCTGTTTCGCGGTCGCCGTTGGATCCTGGTGCGCTGTTACGCGTTTGTCTTCTGGTATCTGGCGTGTGAAGTGGGCGGCATCGCCCTCAGTTTTCTCGTCTGGTTGCGCTGTGTCCTGACGCGGCAACCGAGGCCGCCATACCTCGCCACGAATTTTCGCCTGCAGTGTCTCTGGGCACGCCTGCTTCTTGCCGGTGCGACACGTATTTTCGGGCTGCGTTTCGAGGTGGATGCACCGGAAGGGGTTGGACACGGTCCGCTGATTTTGTTCATCCGCCACACGAGTATCGGCGATACGCTGCTACCCGCCGTTTATTTATCCGCATCCTATGGCCTGGTGTTGCGCTACGTCCTGAAACGGGAGCTTCTGTGGGATCCGTGTCTCGACATCGTGGGCAATCGCCTGCGCAATCATTTCGCGCGTCGCGGTTCGGGTGATAGCCAGCGCGAGGTTGCTGCGATCGAGGGTTTGCTCGAAGGACTCGGGCCGAACGATGGAGTGCTCATCTATCCGGAGGGCACGAGGTTCACTCCCGAAAAGCAGAAAGCGGCTATGGAACGTCTGACGGCGCGGGTAAGCCCGAACGTACTGGCGATTGCCGCTGGGTTCGAGCACGTTCTACCGCCACGCCTTGGCGGCCCGATGGCTCTGTTGGCCGGCAATCGGGGCGCGGATGTCGTGTTTTGCGCGCACCGCGGATTTGAAGGAGTCGCCACGTTCCGCGATCTTCTGGGCGGCCGTCTGGTGCATGCCACGGTATGCGTACGGTTTTGGCGTGTGCCGTATGGCGAGATTCCGCAGGGACGGGGCGCGCAAATGGAGTGGCTGTTCACTCAATGGCGCAGGATGGATGATTGGGTCGGGCGCAATCGTTCGGGAGCAGCGGTCGCGGGGTAAAGATAGAGGTTCCCGCAGCGGTACGGGCATCGTGCCGTTTTGGCTCGGGCTCATCTTTTTTCCACGTCGTTTGTTCGCCGAATTACAACTTGCCATGGCTGCGGACTCCACGGTATGGCGGATCGTGTAAACCTGATGAACGAAGCGCGTGAAAAATTCCTTACGCTGTCCGGTGTGCCAGACGAGCGGATCAACGTGGCCGAGGCCGCACTCTGGATTGCGCAGGAGGAGTATCCCGGACTGGATGTGGTATCCTATCTCCGGCACCTCGATTTCCTGGCCTCGGAGGTGCGCTGCGAGATCCGGGCGGACATGTCGCCAGCCGAACAGGTCTCGCGACTCAACCACTTTCTTTTTGCCGAGTGCGGTTTCACGGGGAATCACACCGAGTACTATGACCCGCGAAACAGCTTTCTCAACGAGGTGATGGATCGCCGTCTGGGAATCCCTCTGACGCTGAGTCTGGTCTATTGCGAAGTGGCACAACGAATCGGTGTTCCCGTACGGGGAATCGGCTTTCCCGGACATTTCCTGTGCAAGTACGTCGGCGCACAGGAGATCATCATCGACCCATTCTTTCATGTGATCGTCGGCCGGGATGAATGCATGTCTCGATTGCGCGATTTCTTCGGCCCCACTGCAACGCTCGATCGCCGGTGGTTGGAACCGGCAACGGCGCGTGAAGTACTGGTCCGGATGTTGAGCAACCTGAAACAGATCTACGTCGAGCGCAACGACAGCGAACGCGCCCTGGGTTGTACCGACCGGATTCTTCTGTTGACACCGGACGCACCACGCGAATTGCGCGACCGCGGTCTGCTCTACCAGCGTCTCGAATGCTTCGCGGCTGCGCTGCACGATCTCGAGCGATACCTGCGGCTGGCGCCGCACGACGAAACTGCCGATCTGGTACGCGAGATCTTGCCTGACCTGCAGCGGCGGGCCGCGCAGGTTCAGTGACCGTCGGGCCTCTGCTACTCCGTCGCGGGAGCAGCGGCAGGCTCCCTCCGGTGGAGGTGGTTACCGTTCATTTCGGAGATGTTTTCCGTCAATTGCTCGAGGCGGCGGCGCAGGGTGTCACGGTCTTCCGCACGAACTGTGATATGGCCCAACTTGCGTGCCGGACGTGCTGATTTGCCGTAGAGGTGGAGATGTGCGCCGGGAACGGCCAGCGCCTCGGCGCGATCGGGGATATTGCCAATCAGATTCACCATGGCGCTGTATCCAACGGGTGCGGTGGAGCCGAGCGGCAGGTCGAGGATGGCACGGAGATGATTCTCGAACTGCGAGGTTTCTGCGCCTTCGATCGTCCAGTGCCCGGAGTTGTGCACGCGGGGCGCCATTTCGTTGGCGAGGAGTTGCCCCTGGCATTCGAAGAATTCGATGGCAAGAACCCCGACATAGTCGATCTTTTCGAGCACGAGCTTCGCATACGTCTCGGCGCGTTGCTGAATCTCCGTTCCGGCATGCGGGCTGGGAGCGATAGAGAGACGCAGGATGCCTCCCTCGTGGCGGTTTTCCACCAATGGATAGAAGGCCGTGGCGCCACTTCGTGCCCGGACCGCGACGATCGACAACTCGCGTTCGAAGGAGATGAAGCCCTCGAGAAGGAGAGGTTGGCCACCCAAAGCGGTCCACGCTGCCCCGGCGGCGGAAAAGTCTTCCAGAAGCATCTGGCCCTTGCCGTCGTAGCCGAGTGTGCGCGTCTTCAAGACCGCGGGCAAGCCGATGTCCACAAGTGCAGTTTCCAGCTCCGCGCGACTTTGAATCGAGCGGAAGGGGGAGGTGGGAATACCCAGGGATCGAAAGAAATTCTTCTCCACGAGCCGGTCCTGGGACGTTTCCAGCGCAGCAGGGGGTGGGAATACGGGTACCCGGGTTTGCAGGAAACGCACCGTGGAGACGGGCACGTTCTCGAATTCGTAGGTCACCAGATCGAGGCCGGCGGAAAAACGTTCCAGGGTCGGTTCGTCATCGAAGGGACCGGCGATGCGCTGAGCCACCTGTTCGGCAGGGGCATCATCCGTTGGATCGAGAAAGCGGAATTGTAGGCCGAGCGGATAACCTGCCAATGCGAGCATCCGGCCGAGTTGCCCAGCGCCGAGAATTCCAATCAACACGACGCGCTCCGGAAGAAAAACCCGGCGATTCCCCGGCGGCGTAGGCCGAACTCCACCGGCCATAGATCGCCATGATGAATGCCCCAGCGCCGGTCGTCGTTGGCCGGTCGAGGCTGCGACAGGAAGGACATTCGCCTTTACTCTTTCGGATCTGGATGATCGAGAACGGATTGCGTCTGTGCCGCTCGATATTGCCGCACTGCCTCACGGATCTCGGGATGCTTCATGCCGAGGATCGATGCCGCAAGCAGCGCCGCGTTGATTGCTCCCGCTTTGCCAATGGCAAGAGTTCCGACGGGAATCCCGGCGGGCATCTGCACGATCGACAGGAGCGAATCCATCCCTTTCAAGACCCTCGATTCCACTGGCACGCCCAGCACCGGCAGGACCGTTTTGGAAGCTGTCATCCCCGGCAGATGAGCAGCACCTCCCGCACCTGCGATGATGACCTCGATCCCCCGCGCCTCGGCGGTGGAGGCATATTCGAAGAGAAGGTCGGGAGTACGATGTGCCGAAACGACACGGATCTCGTACGGCACGCCGAGTGTGTGCAACGTATCCGCGGCCTGCGCCATCGTCTCCCAATCGGATTTCGATCCCATGATGATGCCTACGAGTGCGGGCATAAGGAGAATCCCCCTGCGCCATGGCTAGCAAGCCGCACGGCGCCGCTGCAAACGGCCGGCGAGGCGAAATCCGAAGACGATCCGGCCAGATGCAGTTCCTATCGCTTGAGTTGTTCGTGCACGATTGCCGCGAGCTTGCCCGCAGCCCCTTCGATGGGAAGATCGGCGGATGCTGCGTCGCGCCGGGGTTTCAATTCCAGGCAGCCGCGGTCCAGCCCCTTGCCACCGATGGTGACCCGGTAGGGAATCCCCAGAAGATCGGCGTCCTTGAATTTGATACCCGGCCGCTCTTCGCGGTCGTCCAGGAGCACTTCCACCCCTGTTTCCTGCAGGTCGCGATAGAGCGATTCGGCGGTATTGCGGATTCGCTCTTCGTTCATGTTCACGGCGATGATGTGGACCTGAGCGGGGGCCAGAGGCACCGGCCAGATGATGCCGTTCGAGTCATGGTTCTGTTCGATGGCAGCCGCCGCCGTTCGCGTGACGCCAATCCCATAGCAGCCCATCTCCATCGGGCGTTCGCTGCCTTGTGCATCGAGGAAGGTGCACTTCATCGGCTCGCTGTATTTCGTGCCGAGGTAGAAGATGTTGCCAACCTCGATCCCGCGGTGGCCATCGAAGACGCCACCCTCACAACGAGGGCACGGATCTCCAGCGCGGGCGAGGCGCAGGTCGGCATACTGGACCCGTGTAAAGTCGCGCGCCGCATCGACATCGCAATAATGGAAGTCTGTTTCATTTGCGCCCGTGACGGCATCACGGAGGACCCCCACGGCCTGGTCGGCAAAAATCCGTGCACGTAATCCGATCGGTCCGGCGAAACCCACTTCTGCACCTGTGAGTTTCTGCACGGTTTCCGCATCCGCCAGGGCGACCCAGTCGGCACCGATCAAAGCGCGCAGTTTGGTCTCGCTCACCTCGTGGTCTCCCCGCACGAGTACGGCAATCGTTTCTCCCCTGTTGGTGAGATAGATGAGCGTCTTGATGAAATGTTCGGCTGGCTTGGAAAGGAATGCCGAGACTTCTTCGATTGTCCGCTTGTCCGGTGTTCTGACCTTGCGAAGCGGATTCGAAGGTGCGGTCTGGCTGGCTGGCTCGTATCCCAGCTCTGCCTTTTCGACATTGGCCGCATACTCGCACTTGTTGCAGCTCACGATGGCATCCTCGCCAGAGTCCGCCAATACCTGAAACTCATGGGCGCGCCGGCCGCCGATGGCGCCGGTGTCGGATTCCACCTGGCGGGTGGTCAGGCCACAGCGCTCGAAGATACGCCGGTAGGTCTGTGCCATCACCTCGTACTCGCGGTTGCAATCGTCCATGTCGGCATGGAACGAGTACGCATCCTTCATGATGAACTCGCGGCCACGCATGAGTCCAAACCGTGGCCGGACTTCGTCCCGGAACTTCACCTGGATCTGGTAGAGATTCAACGGGAGTTCCCGGTACGAACGAACCTCACGGCGTACGATATCCGTGACCACCTCTTCGTGCGTGGGACCCATACAGAAATCACGGTCGTAACGGTCCTTCATCCGAAGGAGTTCCTTGCCATATTTGTCCCACCGGCCGCTTTCCTGCCACAGTTCGGCAGGACAGATCGCAGGCATCAGGATCTCCTGCGCTCCGGCACGGTCCATTTCTTCGCGCACGATCTGCTCGACCTTTTTCACCACCCTCAGACCGAGCGGCAGAAAATCATAGATGCCGCGGGCCACCTGCCGGATCATGCCGGCACGCACCATCAATCGATGACTGATGACCTCGGCATCTGCAGGATCCTGTTTCAACGTCGGGATGAGCGATTGTCGGTAGCGCACAATGGCGCGCTGCTTAGCGGCAACGGGGGAAAAAGGAAACACGTCGCCGAGGTGCTGGTCCGGGATGAATAGGAGCGCGGCATTGGAACTGTTCCTGCGTTTGCTTTGGGAGGGGCCGTTGCTATACGAGGCGGTCGTACCCCGTTTCAGCTCCAGGTACGGAACTCCCCATGGGCTCGCCAATTGTCGCCGTCATTCCCGCGCGTTTTGAGTCCACCCGTCTCCCCGGTAAGCCGCTTGCCGACATTGCAGGAAAACCGATGATCCAGCGCGTTTATGAACGTGCTTCAGCCGTGTCAGGGCTGGATCACGTGCTCGTCGCGACCGACGATGAGCGGATTGCGACGGTGGTCCGAAGTTTCGGGGGTGAAGCGATGATGACCCGTTCGTCGCATCCGTCGGGGACAGACCGTATTGCCGAGGTGGCAGTGGGTCTGGATGCGGAAATCATCGTGAATATCCAGGGAGATCTGCCTTTTCTCGAACCACTCATGGTAGAAGATGCGGTGCGGCTGCTCGTCGCAGAACCGAGTCTGCCGATGTCGACGGTGAAAACACCACTCTATGACAGCGAGGGCATGCAAAATCCGAACGTGGTGAAGGTCGTGACGGATCAGGAGGGCTATGCGCTTTATTTTTCACGTAGCCCACTGCCCTATTGGCGTGAAGGTGTGACGGGTGGTGTCCTGGGGTACAAACATATCGGTTTATACGTCTACCGGCGGGAATTTCTGCTTCGTCTCACCACACTTGCACCGACCCCGCTCGAACAGGCGGAAAAGCTCGAACAATTACGTGTGTTGGAGTGTGGATTTCGGATTCGTGTCGCAGAAACAACGAGGGGTGTGGGGATCGAAGTGGATACGGCTGAGGATCTGGCGCGGGCACGCGCCGCAGCAAGTTAGGAGGGGGCGATGGCCAGAGAAGGACAACGGACCAAGTTCATCTTCGTGACCGGAGGCGTCGTTTCATCCCTCGGAAAGGGACTGGCCTCCGCATCGATCGGTGCCCTGCTCGAAAGCCGTGGACTGCGAGTGACGATCTGCAAGATGGACCCGTACATCAATGTGGATCCGGGAACGATGAGTCCGTTCCAGCATGGCGAAGTGTTCGTCACGGACGACGGGGCGGAAACGGATCTCGACCTGGGTCACTACGAGCGATTTCTCTCGACACGGATGACACAGAAGAACAACTTCACGACGGGCCAGGTGTACGACCGGGTCATCGATAACGAACGGCGCGGTGAATACCTCGGTGGTACCGTGCAGGTCATCCCGCACATCACCGACGAGATCAAGCGCCGTATCCTGGAGGCGGCGGAGGGGTTCGATATTCTCATCGGTGAGGTGGGTGGCACCGTCGGTGACATCGAAAGTCTGCCGTTTCTTGAGGCCATCCGACAGTTCCGCTGGGATCTCGGGCGCGACGATGTCTTGTACGTCCACCTCACACTGCTCCCCTTCATCAGCACGGCCGGCGAGGTGAAGACCAAACCGACGCAGCACAGTGTCAAGGAACTGACCGGTCTCGGGATTCAACCGGATATCCTTCTCTGCCGCACGGATCGGCCGATCGACCGCAAGATCAAGGCGAAGATCGCCCATTTCTGTAACGTGGAAGAGAACTCGGTGATCACGGCGCGCGATGTGGAAAGCATATATGAGGTGCCACTTCTTTTCCATGAAGAAGGGCTCGACGAGCGCATCGCGGACAAACTCAACATGTGGACCGGGGGACCCAACCTGTCGCGTTGGTCGAAGGTCGTGAATACCGTAAAGCATCCCAAAGAAACCGTCCGTATCGCCATGGTCGGCAAGTACGTCGATCTGGCAGATTCCTACAAGAGTCTCCACGAGGCGCTGGTCCACGGCGGGATTGCGAATGAGTGCCGGGTCGAAATCGATTATGTGGATTCGGAGAAGATCGAAGGGGACGGATTGCCGCCCGAGGTGAACGATGCAGACGGCATTCTCGTGCCCATGGGGTTTGGGCCACGTGGTACGGAGGGAAAGATCACGGCGGTCCGGTTTGCGCGTGAGGAAAAGGTGCCGTTCTTCGGGATCTGCTTTGGAATGCAAATGGCGGTCATCGAATTTGCCCGGAACGTCTGTGGTCTCGAAGGGGCCAATTCGACGGAAGTCGATGAGAAGACGCCGCATCCGGTAATTCATATGATGACGGACCAGCGGCAACTGACACAGAAGGGCGGCACGATGCGCCTTGGGGCGTATGACTGTATCCTGAAGGAAAATTCGGTAGCCCAGCGCCTTTACGGTAAACGCCGTATCAGTGAGCGGCACCGTCATCGTTACGAATTCAACAACGCCTATCGCGAGCAACTCACCGAACGGGGACTGGTCCTGAGTGGCCTGTCACCGGATGAATCGCTGGTCGAGATCGTGGAGATTGCAGAGCATCCGTTTTTCCTCGCCAGCCAGTTTCACCCGGAGTTCAAATCACGCCCGACGGATGTCCATCCGTTGTTCAAAGGGTTCATCAAGGCGGTCCTGCAGCACAAGACGGAGCGTCAGCAGACTCCGCTCCTGTCGGCGGTACGCTGAGGCGTCGATGAGTGTGGTGGTCACCGTTGATTCCCTGCACATTGGTGGCGGGGCAGGCTTCACGTTCATTGGTGGTCCTTGTGTGATCGAAAGCCGCGAGAGCGCTCTACGTCATGCCGCTGCCATCCGTAAGATCACAGACCGGGTGGGTGTGCCTTTCATCTTCAAGTCTTCCTTTGACAAGGCGAACCGCACGTCGCTCGGGTCGTATCGCGGGCCGGGCCTGCATGAGGGGCTGGAGATTCTGCGTGCGGTCAAGAGTGAGGTGGGTGTTCCGGTCACAACCGATATTCACGAGACTGGGCAGGCAAAGATTGCGGCTGAAGTGGTAGATCTCCTTCAGACTCCGGCGTTTCTCGTACGGCAGACGGATTTCCTGCTCGACGTGGCGGCGGCGGGTAAACCCGTCAACGTGAAGAAAGGGCAGTTTGTCGCGCCCTGGGATATGGGTCCGGTTCTGGAGAAGCTTGCAAGTACGGGGAATCGCGATCTGCTGGTGACAGAGCGCGGCTACACGTTCGGATACAATAATCTCGTTGTCGATATGCGCTCTCTGGCGGTGCTGGCTGATTTCGGATTCCCCGTCGTGTACGACGCTGGGCACAGCGTCCAGTTACCGGGAGGGCAGGGGAGCGCATCGGGAGGGCAGAGGCAGTTCATCCGAGCCCTGGCACGTGGAGCTGTTGCCGTCGGAGTCGATGCCGTGTTTCTGGAAGTCCACGAAGACCCTGCTGCAGCTTTGAGTGACGGTCCCAATTCCTTTGCTCTGACCGATCTCGAATCTCTGCTGTCCGAATTGAAACGGATCGATGCCATCAGCAAGCAAGCCTGAGCGTCCGCGCCGGACCCGGCGGGTACAGACCAGCGAGGACCTGCGCCGTGCGCGGCGGGTTCTGGTGATTGAAGCCGATGCGGTTCGCCTGGCAGCGGAGCGACTCGATGCATCGTTCGAGCGGTGTATCGATCTGCTGGCTACCTGCAAAGGGAAGATCGTCGTCACCGGCCTGGGCAAGTCGGGTCTGGTCTGCCGTAAAATTGCCGCGACACTGGCCAGCACGGGAACTCCTGCGGTGTTTTTGCATGCGGCAGAGGCGACACACGGTGATGCGGGCATGTTCACGCGAGGGGATGTGGTGTTGGCTGTGTCCTACAGCGGCGAGACGGACGAGGTAACCCGCCTGTTGCCACTGGTGAAGCGCCTGCGTCTGCCTCTGGTTGCGCTGACGGGTGGGCTCCGGTCGACTCTGGCCCGTGCTGCGGATGTGGTCCTCGATGGGAGCGTCTCGGAGGAGGCATGTCCTCTCGGGTTGGCGCCGACGGCGAGTACGACCGTTGCCCTGGCGTTGGGCGACGCCGTGGCGGTCGCTTTGTTGCTGCGGAAAGGATTTGGGCCCGACGATTTTGCCATCCTGCATCCGGCAGGCGCGTTGGGGCGGCGCTTCCTCCAGGTGGAGGATGTCATGCACGCGGGTGATGAGTTGCCTCTCGTGCAACTCGATACGCCGTTCCAGGAAACCCTCATGCAGATCACTCACAAGCGTCTCGGTGTCACAGGTGTCGTGAGACGCAACGGCGTACTGGCCGGGGTCATTACCGATGGAGACCTGCGCCGGGCGCTGGAGAGGTTGCCGGATATCCGGACGGCACGCGCTGCCGAATTGATGACGGTGAATCCCAAGACGATCCGTGGTGGCGCTCTGGTAGAACAGGCGGTGGCAGAAATGGAGCGCTACAGCATCACCTCACTGTTCGTTCTCGATGGCAAGCGTCGCCCGACGGGGGTCGTCCATCTGCACGACCTGCTCAAGGCGGGCGTCATTTAGTCCGATCCGCGCAGTTCCCATGACAAATCCTCTGCGCCGTTACTACAAGTCGTCGCCTCGCCTGCGGCGTCTTTCTCGCAAAACCAAGAACCTGCTGGTCGAGACGCTGGCGAATATGGCCATCCGTGGAGTTGGTGTTCTCTCTCTCCCTACGGCGCTGCGTCTGGGCGAGTTTGCCGGTGCCATGGCATTCCAGCTCCTGGCCGGATCGCGCCGCCTGGCTCTCGAACATCTCCGTTTGGCCTTTGGCGATGCCCTGACAGACGCTGAGCGGCAACGGATTGCTCGTGCCAGTTTCGTGAATGTCGCCCGATCCTTCTGCGAACTCGCCAGGATCGATGAGATCCGGGTCCGACAGAAAGAATACTTCCAGTTGGAGGGATGGGAGCATATCGAGCGCCTGCTGGTGGCCGGGCGCGGACTTCTGGCGATCACCGGGCACATCGGAAACTGGGAGTTGATGGCCGCCTATTTTGCGTGGCGGGGTCTGCCCATCTATGCGGTGGCACGGCGCATCTATGCCGACCGTCTGAACGAACTCATCGTGGATTTCCGGCGGCGGCAGGGTGTTGAAACGATCATGCGTGAGAGTGGTTCATCCGCCCGCCAGATCCTGCGTGTACTGAAATCCAATGCCATTCTTGCCATGCTGATCGATCAGGACACACACGTCGCTTCGATCTCCGTACCGTTTTTTGGTCATCCGGCCCGGACTCCTGTGGCCGCTGCCTCGCTGGCCGTGAGGCGAGGACTGCCCGTTGTGGCGATGTTCATGCAACGACAGGGAGAGATGGGGTACCGGATCGTGGTCCGGCCTCCCTTCGCGATCGAACAGACGGGAGATGAGGCGTCGGACGTGGCTGCATTGACGATGCAGTTCAACGCCGCACTCGAAGAACAGATTCGTGCCCATCCTGAGGAATGGGTCTGGTGGCACCGCCGCTGGCGGAGGGCTCCGATGGCCCGCCTCGATCCTGATTTTGCGATGTCGCAGGTGGGTTCCTCCGCAGCAGAGCCTGGTAGTGCCGGCGGCGCGACACCAACGGATATCTCCGAATGAAAACCCCAGACCCCAGCCGCGTACGGCTCAGGTACAGACTCGAATACCATTCGCTTCGAGCGTTGATGGGCTTTTTCGGACTTCTGCCTCGTGGTTTTGCCCTGAGGCTCGGTGCGGCGATCGGGAGTCTGCTTTACTGGATCGATATGCGAGACCGCCGGGTGGGTCTTTTCAATCTGCGCCTCGCGTTTCCGGAGAAGACCGAGGCAGAGCGGCGCCGCATCCTGCGCGTCAGTTGCCGGAATCTCGGGCGTATGGCCGCGGAGGTCTGCCATCTGCCGCGGCTGACAGCCGAGGGGCTGCCCCGATACGTGCGGTTTGCGAATAAAGATACCTGGGAGCACGTTCTCCAGTTGGCAGAGCAGCGTGGTGCCGTGATTGTCAGTGGCCATTTCGGCAATTGGGAAATGCTGGCCTATCTGCACGGATTGCTCGGACATCCGGTGCACCTGATCCACCGCCCCATGAACAATCCCCTGGTCGAAGAGATCATCGTTGGGATGCGCAGCCGCGCCGGAACCCATTCCATCCCCAAGAAGTCCGCCGCCAAAAGTGCCCTGCGTGCCCTCAAGCAACACGGCCTCCTGGTGATTCCCTCGGACCAGAATCAGACACCGAGCTTCGGTGTCTTTGTCGATTTCTTTGGTACGCCGGCCTGTACGACGCCGGGTGCAGCGCGTCTGGCGATGCTCACCGGCGCACCGGTGTTTCCCGTCTTTCTCGTACGTGAAGGCGAATCGGATCAGCATTCGATCGTGGTGTTGCCGGAGATCGAGATGGTCAACACCGGCAACAAGGAACAGGACATCGTCACCAACACACAGCGTTGCAGCGATGCGATCGAAGAGATCCTACGGCGGCACCCTGAACAGTGGATCTGGTTCCATAAAAGGTGGAAAACACGCCCCCCGGGTGAGCCGAAGATCTATGTATGAAACCCCCGCTGGATGACCGATCCTCGAAGCTGAATTCGCTTCGCCTCACAGTGGATAGGATGCGGGAGGTCAGAATAGGGAACCGCTCAGCGCTGTACCACCTCGCGCAGCATATCTTCAAAAATGTAAACGACCTGGAGCCAACCGGCGAGCAAGCCCAGGGCACCGCCCGCAATGATGAGTTTCCACTCGTCCTGTTGAAATGCCGGGCGTAGGGTGCCTTCGAAACTCAGTGCGTCCAGAGCGCTCATCCGGCTGAACAGTTCGCCCTGTACATCCACGGCCTGTCCGGCAAAGGAGTGCAAGAGACCGCCCGGCTGTGCCAGGTCGTCGCCGACACGTTTCTGGATATCGGCCCGCAGTGCGGCGCGTTGCGATGGCTCCAGCATGGCCGCCAGCGGATGCGCTTCCCATTGATCAGCGAGTGCGTCGATCCGTTTGGCAACCAGGGCCCGCAGGCGTGTACCGCCTTCGTCCGACATGACCATGTCCACAATGTTGTCGGCAGTCAGAATCCGTTCGGCCACGAACTGCGCAAACGCTGCAGCCACTTCGTGCTGCCGTTTGTGGAACAAGCCCTGGACGACCCAGGGACCGATGCGCCGCGGCTCCGCCGGCTCAAAGATGAGTTTGAGGGCCAACCAGTTCGTCGCATAGCCGACCAGGAAACCAGCGAGGGGCAAGGTCCACCATGCTGGCCAGACTGCCCAGAGAAACATCTGTGGAATGCCGAAGAGGAAGCCGAACCAGGCACCGGAGATTTCGATGAAGCGGAATTCCTTGTGCCCGACGCGACGGAACAATTCGGCAATGAGAGCCCGATCCCGCTGTGCCGTGCCAATGACCACGCGCCGGATGTTGAAGATGGTTTCGATGTTGGCCGCAAAGTCACTCAGGAGGCCGGCGGCGACCTGCTCGATTTCCGCCCGCACTCCCTGCCGCACCTGTTCGCGCATGTCGGAGCCGAGAGCCTCCCACATCTGGGGCATGTGTTTCTCGGCAATGTCCCTCACGATCGTGTCAGCGATGCGATCGAGTTCGGGGCTCAAACGTGCGGCAAAGGCTTGCGCATCGAACCCCACGAACAGGCCCTGGACATCGATCAGTCGTGATGTGATCAGATCGGTCGCCTTGGCTGCCAACGCCACGGCACCCGCTGGAATGATTCCCTGCCAGCCCAGCCAGGGCCGGAATCCGATGAACCGTACCGGCCGGAACATCATTTCAATGGCCACCCGGTTGGTGAACCAACCGATGAAGGCGGCGACGAAGGGAATGGTCAGGATTTCGTAGTGTGCCTGAATCGTTTCGATCATGTGTCCATCAGAAAGTTGAAGGAATGCACTGCTGAAATCCGTCGGGAAAGTCAAAGGGTGTGAGAGAATCGGGGGGAGCCGGAAGGGAGGCTCTGGTCCTGATTCGGTGGCGGATGGGTGCGATTCTCGTCGCCCAGGATCAGGGACGGGCGCCCTCGGGACGAGTGTTCGGTGTTCTCCACACCAGTTCCAGCCCTGCCGCAATCAGGACGGTGGCAGCACAACCGACCACGTTGAACCAGAGGAAGCCGAGGCTGGTACCAAAGAATAACGATATGACGAGACCCTCGGCCACCAGAGCGCCGACAAGGGTAGGGGTGCTGCTCACTCGTTTCAGGAAGAAGCCGAGAACGAAGAGTCCAAGCATGGTACCGTAAAAGAGCGAACCGATGATGTTGACGGCCTCGATGAGATTGTCGACGAGTGTGGCGAAACTCGCAAACGCGATTGCCACGATACCCCACAGGACGGTGAAAAGCTTTGAGACTCTCAGATCTCCTGACTGCGGCTCCATCTTGCCCCGGATCCTTTTGTAGAGATCCACGGTGGTCGTGGAACCGAGTGCCGTCAGTTCGCTTGCCGTCGAACTCATCGCGGCAGCCATGATCACCGCGATGAGCAGGCCCACCAGACCGCTCGGTAGATGCTGCAGCACGAAACTCAAGAAGACGTAATCGGCATCTTTGATCTCGGTGCCGGGGAGTGCCTTACCGACCAGGGTACGCGCCTCTTCACGGATCCGGGTCGCCTCCTGCCCGGCTTCCTGTAAAGCCGCACGTGCGGAAGGGATTTCGAGGCCACTTTCCAGGGCCTGCGCATAGCGTTCGGCTGCGTCCTTCTGGGCAATAAAGGCCTGATCGAAGCGTGCTTCGAGCTGGCGGAGTGTGCCAGCGTATTCCGTCTGTCGCACGCGCTCCAGAGCAGGACCGTTCCAGAAGATGGGTGGTTTCACGAAGAGGTAGAACACGAAAACCATCACACCGATGAACAGGATGAGGAACTGCATCGGGATCTTGAAAATACCGTTGAACACCAGGCCAAGGCGGCTTTCGGTGAGGGAGCGGCCACCGAGGTAACGCTGCACCTGGGACTGGTCGGTGCCGAAATAGGAGAGCGCCAGGAAGAACCCACCTGCAATGCCCGACCAGAAGTTGTACCGGTTTTCGAGATCGAGATCGAAACTGAGTACGTTCATCTTGCCCATGGCACCAGCGAGCTTGACGGCATGACCAACACTCACATCCTCGGGAAGGCGTAAGATGACGAGCACCAGGGCCACCAGCATTCCACCCATCATCACCATCATCTGCTGCTTCTGGGTCTGGCTCACTGCCAGTGTGCCGCCGGAGACGGTATAGGCAATGACGACGAATCCGATGCCGACAATCGTGAGATCCATGGGCCAGCCGAGAAGCGAACTCAGGATGATCGAAGGCGCATAGATCGTGATCCCTGAGGCGAGTCCCCGCTGGATCAGAAAGAGGAGTGCACCCAGGTAGCGAACGCGCGCGTCGAAACGGTGTTCGAGATACTCGTAGGCGGTGTAGACCTGGAGCCGGTAGTAGATCGGTAGGAACACCGCGCTGATGACGATCATTGCCAGTGGCAGCCCGAAGTAGAACTGCACGAAGCGCATTCCATCCTCGTAGGCCTGGCCTGGAGTCGACAGGAAGGTGATCGCGCTGGCCTGCGTCGCCATGATGCTGAGACCGATGGTGGGCCAGGCGAGAGTGTTGCCGCCGCGGAAGTAACCCTCCATGTCTTTCACGTGTCTTGTTTTGTAGGCCCCGATCGCTGCAATGCCGCCGATCGCAGAAACGAGCACGATCCAGTCCAGCAGGGTCATGAGGCCCACCAGGTGAGCGCGTAGAAGATGGCCGACAAGAGGAGCAACTCGCCCACCAGCAGGGCATAAACGTTGCGCCAGGTACCAAGGAAGGGTGGTGCTTCGTTGTCTTGCGGTGTGCTCATTCTAGGGACCTGCCAGCAGGTTCAGGAAGAGACGATAAGCTCCGGGAACGCCGGCTGGGAGCTGGCGAAAGAAGGAGAGACCCGTATAGACGTAACGGCCCTTGCCGTAGGTCGCGACGAGGAGCCCCCCGGTCCGCTCCGGCTCTCCCGGATCTGCTGCGCCCAGGACCGCCTGATAGCGAGGATCGCGTTCTTCGGCGTAATAGAGCCCACGTTCCTGGACCCAACCTTCGAAGTCGACGCTGGTGATGTGATTGGGCTGGTTCAAGATGGCGTGATCGGGGAGGAGAAAACGCATCGTGGCATTCTCGTCCGTCACACGTTCCGGTCCTACCGTCAGCGGATACGGACCAATGGGAATGGACAGCACGTCCCAGCGGCTACTCGTGTTGTACTGTACGATCAGGGTGCCCCCGTGTTCCACGTATTCCATGAGTCGCGGATGCAGGCTCGCTAGGGAACGGCGGGTATTGTAAGCGCGGATGCCGATGATGATGGCGCGATACTCGGAAAGATCACCGCTCCTCAGGACCTCGTCGTCGAGTTCGGTTACAGACAGGCCGATATGCCGCAGGTCTTCAGCGACGCTGTCGCCGGGACCACGTACGTAGCCGAAACGGCCTTCGGGAAGTGTTGCCGGCAGAGGTGTCAGACGTACCTGGGCCGGGCGTAACACGACCTGGACCGGAATATGGGGATGGTCGATGCGATCTTCACGAAGCGTGAAGCGTTGTCCTTTGACCACGACAACGGGCCGAGCGACACCTGATTTCGCATCGGGGCGGGGTGTGAGTTCGAATTGTACGACGGCTTCGAGTCCGGCACGTTCGAGCGTAACGGGAATACGAGAAGGGGAGGCCGTCCAGCCTGCCGGCAGTTCGAGTCCGACCTCGCCACTGAGGTCCGGCTGATGCGCGCGCACCCGGAGCGCCAGGATCGTGGGCCGGCCTGATACGGAGAGCACGGCATCGCGTGCCGCGGTGACGGTAGCCGGCGGTGTGATGAGTACCGGCTCCACACGTTCGCCGAGCACACGATCGACGACTGCATATTCGATCGGGACGGTGACAGGGATCCGTGTGCCATCGATCTCGAGTGTCAGGTGCAGTGCAATGGCCGGTGGACCTTCGGGCAAGGCGCGCAGGTGTAGATCGGTGATCTCGTGCCTGCCTTCCTGCGACGTTCGTTCGAGCCAGCGCGGTGTCGTATGAGGGACCTCTTTCGGGATCTGGAGTGTGAGCGACGAGAGATTCTTCTCTCCAGCATTCAGAGTAGACTCGGCTGTCCTGCGCAGCCCGGGACCCTCGATTCCGGTGAGGCGCACTTTTGCGGGGCGGCGAACAATGAGTTCGAGTTTCACGGGAAGTGCTTCGCCGGCCACTGCCGAAGGGGTCGTGGCTGTGGCACGGCTGTAGATTCCGAGAAGCCTCGGAATGAGTGTGTGGATATGTTCCCGTGCATCTCGCGTGCGTGGGTCGTCAGGTAGCGCCTCGATGGCCCGCATGGCCTCGAGCAGGGCAGGCACGGCGTGCTCGGGCGCGTCGGGACGATAGTCGGTCCGGGCACGCGACAATGCCTGTGACAGGGCCTCGGCTGTCTTGCCATAACGTATCCAACCCGGCTCGATACCTTCGAAGATGTCGCGTTGTGCGGGTTCGCCCAGGACTGGAACGAAGCGTTCGATGAGTGGGCCCCGCTCTCCTGCCGCACCAAAGCCCTGGCTTTGATGCTGGCTGCGAGAGCGCGCTGCCAGTTCGCCATAGCTTTCGCCAAGCCACGGGTCGTAGCTGCCGACATCGAGGGGAAGCGCATCGTCGGGAGGAGGATCCTCGCGCCAGGTGGGAAAGTTATGAAGCAACCGTTTCACCTGCCAGGGGCGAATACCTTGCCCGAGTTGTTCGGGAAAACGTTGCGGATCCGCAGCGGCCTGCACTGCCTCACGCGCCAGAATGGCAGACGCGGTGTGATGCCCATGATTCGGCGGCTTTTCATCGAAACGCGCAATGACCACGTCGGGTTGGAAGCTCCGGTAGACCCAGACGACATCGGCAAGCGCATCGTCGTGTCCCCAGATTCCGAGTGTTTCCTGTGCTGACTTGGAAAAGCCGAAATCGATCATTCGTGTAAAGAACTGGCGCGCACCATCGATGCGTCGTGCTGCAAGCAATTCCTGGGTGCGTACCACCTCCAGGAGATCGGCCTGTTCCGTCCCGACGAGGTTCTGGCCTCCGCCACCGCGAGTCATCGACAGATAGGCAGCTTCGATTGCGCGGCCATTGGCGAGGTAGGTGAGCAGGCGGGTATTTTCGTCATCGGGATGGGCGGCGACGTAGAGGACACGCAGTGTGCTTCCGAGTCGTTCGAGGGCATGATGCAGTGCTCCAGCACTCATGGGGATCTCTCCGGCTGCTCTCGCGGCGTTCGAGCCCACAGAGAGGATGAAGGGGATGATGAGGATGTGACGAAGCCAGGTATTCTTCATGGTATGGAATCCATCAGCGCGAGGAAAAGCGCTTCATAGCGGTCGAAAGCCGGGCGACCGCTGAACTCGGCCACGGCGCGCCGCCGGGCAGCTTCGCGAGAGGCAAGGTGCCGTTGTGGATCTTCCGTCAGCGCGAGCACGGCGCAGGCCATCGCTTCCTCGTCATAGGGAGCGACGAGTTGTCCGGCGTCCGTCGTAACGACTTCGGGAAGACCGCCCACGGCATACGCCACGACGGGCACACCGAGGGCCATTGCTTCGAGAGCTGCCACGCCGAAACTCTCGCTGGCGCTCGGAAAAAGGAACACGTCTGCGTCCGCCACGAGACGCCGGGGATCCGCCACTCGGCCGAGGATCTCCACATGTTCCGAGAGGTTGCGCTCCGTCACGACATCTTGGAGTCGTTGTAAACAGGGACCGTCCCCGATGATCCGGAGGTGTGCTGGTTTCTTGCGTCGAACGCGTTCGAAGACCTCGATGAGATCGAGAGGTCTCTTCACGGGGCGGAGGTTGGAGACATGAACGAGTTGGATGGGGGCATCGGTCTGTCGCGGCTGCATGGGTGTGAGGGGCTGGAATCGTTCGACATCGACAAAGTTCGGGATGACGGAGATTTCATGCCTCCGTGAAATACCGAGTCGGGCGTAGGCTTCTTTCTGGAGAAAAGCGGACGGGACAGTGAGGAGATCGGCTGCTTCCACCGCAAAGCGCGTGATGATGGGAGCACTGAAATCGTTCTGTGCGAGCATCACATCAGAACCATGGAGTGTGATGGCCGTTGCCGGCATGGCATCTCTGAGGATGGCGCGGACGAGCATGGCGCTTGCCGCGTGCGGGACCGCATAGTGAAGATGCAGAAGATCGATCGAGTGACTCTCCGTAAGCTTCACGATCGCCGCGGCCACGGCGACCGTATAGTTCGAATGGGGATAGAGCGGATATTCGGTGATCTCGACAGGATGAAAATGAAGCTGGGGATGTTGTGTTTCCGGGCGCGTCGGTGGAGCCGTCGAGATGAGATGGACCTCATGCCCGCGTTCGGCCAGACCACATGCAAGGGAGGTTGCAATGACCCCGCTGCCACCGAGACTTGGATAGCAGACGACCCCGAGGCGGAGAGTTCCGGTTCGTACTCGATCCATATCGAAGGACTTCATGGGTAAAGCTCCAGAATCTGAGCATCGAAGGGGCGAATCGCATCTTTGACCAGATCGAGGAAGAGATCCTCCCCGTAGCGTGCCGCAAAATACGAGAGCCCGTAGACTCGCTCCTGTGGGGTGCCCTTCGGATACAGGCTGGCACGGACCCGCTCGAACCGCTCCATCTGGACCTGGTCCTTTGCCTGTTCTGCTCTGCGGGTCTTTTCGATGAGGCGTTGGATGTTGTGTGTCACGCTCTGCCGGGTGCGATCCCAGGCGCGTTCGAGATCCGGACCGGCCGGCTCCAGTGCTGTCCTTTCGATTTCGAGTGACCGCAAAAGGGGCTGGAGGACTCGCGCTTCGATGACATCGCTTGCGCGTGTCCCCGTTCCGGCTGTGTCTGGGCTTGCACGAAATACTGCCTCGGGGTCGGCCGCATCGCGCACCGGCAACTTCAAGTGTTCCAGTGCCCGCCTGGTCGATGGTTCGATCACGAAGGCGCGTGCCCTGGGGAGGACGAGTGGTGGCTGCCGGCCGAAGAGCGGATAGATCGGCTGGAGTTGTGCCAGATACGCCACTTCGGCCGGACCTCCGACATAGGCTGCGGTGGGGAGGAGCCGGTCTTGCAGCAAAGGCCGCAGGAGCGCGCTGGTCGAGAAGCAGAGAGGATCTGAAGTGAGCCGATCGATGAGGCTCTGAGTGCTCCAAAGACCCTTCGGCCCGCCCAGCAAGGTGTAGCCTCCCGGTACGGGCAGGAGGCGATAACGTGGTCCGCACGGGCCATCTGGGTGAAAGAAAGCCAGCGGTGCGCCGGGGCGCACATGCACGGCCTCCGTGTATCCTGCGTTCTCGAGTTCTCGGCCTCGTTCGAGGAGACGCTCGCTGATGATGTCTGCCTTGACGAGAGCCTCCTCGTGCAGGGATCGCGCCACCCGGGCCAATCGGGGATCTCGTGGATTGACGAACAACAGACCGTATTTTCCCGTGAGTTCAGCAAGAAGGCCGGTGAAGGCCGCCACGTAGCTCAGACCCGGCCTGTAATGACGTCGTACGCGTTCCAGATGTGGTTTTGCGTAGGGGAGGGAGGCGAGTGTGTCTGCGAGTTGCGCAAGGATCGGATCGATCCCGGTGGGCAACACCTGATGTTCGAGCGAGACACGTGACTCCGGATCGGCTGGTAGCGAAAAATCGCTGGGTATTCGGTCCCCTGACTTCACGGCGGGACACGTGATGGAGGCGACCTCCGGGAGATCGTGATCTTCGGACTGGATCCAGAAAATCGGTACGACCGGCTGTCCGGTTTCCTCGGCCAGGCGTTTGGCTGCGACGACTGCGGTGAGCGCCTTGTAGACCGTGTACAGCGGACCGAGCAGGAGGCCGACCTGCTGACCGGTGACTACGGCAGCGGCACCCGTCCGGAGGGCGTCGAGATGCGCCTGCCGTGTTGGACTCTCACCCAGCGCCTCGTTCTGGATCCGCAGCGCCTCGTAGACGTCTGGATCGAGAGGGCGAAGTGCCGATGAAACAGCCTCTGCGCGAGCGTCTGGATTTGCGAAGTGCGCCGCGTAGAACTCGCCGACCTTGTGGGCGAGATGAGCCTCGAAGATGCCGCGTCGCACGCGACCCCTTGCCTTTTACGACTTCTTGGTGCTCTTCCAGCCCTGTACCGCTTCGAGAACGGAGTTCTTGTAGAAGTTCTCGTAGATTCCGTCGCCTTTACCGAGGGCATCGGTCTTTTCACCGAACGAGGCGGCCTCGGCATTCCGGCCGAGCTTGCCGAGGATCTGTGCCTTCACCCAGTGATTCCACCAGGTTGGTTGAATCGCGATGGAGGTGTCGGCGTAGGTGAGAGCTTTGTTGAGGTCGTCACCCTGCTCCAGGTACCAGCGTGCTGCGGCAAAGTGTGGGCGCCACGCCTCTGCCAGGCTGCTCTCGATGTTTGCAAGGACGTGTGCCTTGGTATCGACCGTGAGGGGGATGGAGAGCCGAACCTTTTCCCACTCGAGGTCGAGACGGGTTCCGTCATCCGTGGTGTCAGAGAAAATGTAGGCCAGCCGCTCGCGGTGCGGGATGGCGGCCGGGGTCAGCTCTACAGTGGCGACATCATTTTTTTTATCGTAGCCGCTGGTGCCTCCCGTGTTCCAGTTCGAATTGAGATGAACCGTCCAGGTCTTGGCTGTGGGGGTGACATAGAGAGCGTACTTGCCTGCTTTGACCCTGGTGCCGCCGATGCTGAAGTCGCGACTTGCTTCCAGGCGTGTGGCTGCATTGGCACCGGCGCGCCAGAGATCACCGTAGGGCACCAGCGCGCCCCAGATCTGGCGTCCTTTCACTCCGGGGCTCGAGTAATCCACTGAGAAATCGGTAACCCCGACGTGCTGTTCCACGTGCGCCTTCGGGCTGGGTTGAGGGAGATCCGGCGCACCCTGTGCGGTCAGGGAGCCAGCGAGGAATAAGGAGCTGGCGGCAAGGAGGCCACCTGCGAGAAAACGGGTTGTCGAGGCATATGGGTGTAGAGGACGGGGCTGAGCAAGCTTCATCTGTTTTACTCCTTTCGAGGCAGGAAACTCCGCTCGTGTGTAGCACTCATGGACATGGTCGCCACCCTGAATCTTCCCGCGGTGACACGGGACGTCTCTGCCCTGATTTCGCGTCCGGTGTCGTCGGACTCCTGTCGCAGCCGTTTACAGGAGCCCTGGTCTGCCCGGCTCGGTGCGTAGAGTTTTTCTAACTCACCAGGTGCGGTGAGGCTCCGGCGAGTGAGAATTAACAACGAAACGGACGGTGTCAGATCATGTAAGACAGTGAAATTACAGGAGATTTACGAATCTTGTTTGAGTGGCTGTCCAACTTGCCTTTCTACCTTACCGGGTGCGATGAGGCTCGGGCGAGTGAGAATTAAAAATGAATCGGACGGTGTCAGGTCATGCAAGATATTGAAATTACAGGAGATTTATGAATCTTGTTTGAGTGGCTGTCCAACTTGCCTCCTAATGCCGGTTTTCGTCTTCAGCCCAGAAACCCCATCCCAGGGATTGGGCGCCTTTCAAGCCCGGCGCCGCCGCTGGATGAGACCGATACCGGCGGCCACGAGAAGTCCGATCAAGGACGATGGTGA
>JAANMY010000731.1_pt1 | contig 43279 bp, 37 predicted proteins | sample 7279691 | NCBI WGS metagenome assembly JAANMY01 (sample SAMN14094543, study PRJNA606508) | bioreactor metagenome | isolation source: A lab-scale SPAN reactor treating ammonium-rich wastewater day 388 | place: Ireland: Galway | collected 2018-02-07 | reverse complement strand
CCTTCAGGCCAATGACGTTGTCATCCCATTATGCCGCAGAAGCGCGTCCAGTTGGGGCTCGCGCCCGCGGAAGGCGACGAACGACTCCATCGCCGGCCGGCTGCCGCCCTTCGCGAGGACCTCGTCGCGGAAGCGCGCGCCCGCCTCCGGCGAGAGCACCCCGAGTTCCTCGAACAGGCTGAACGCGTCGGCGGAGAGCACTTCGGCCCACTTGTAGCTGTAGTAGCCCGCCGCGTAGCCGCCGGCGAACACGTGCGCGAACGCGTGCATGAAGCGGTCGTAGGGCGCGACCGGCAGCACCCGGACCTCGGAGCGCACCGCATCGAGCACCGCCTGCGGCGAGGCGTATCGACCGCCGCCCCCCGGCACGTAGTCGCTGTGGACGAGCATGTCGAAGAGACCGAACTCGAGCTGCCGCACCGTCGCGAGCCCGCTCTGGAAGTTCTTCGCCGCGATCATGCGGTCGAAGAGCGCGCGCGGCAGCGGTTCTCCGGTGTCGACGTGCGCGGTCATGTGCCGCAGCACCTCCCACTCCCAGCAGAAGTTCTCCATGAACTGCGACGGCAGCTCGACCGCGTCCCATTCGACGCCCTCGATGCCCGAGACGCCCAGCACCTCCACCTGCGTCAGCATCTGGTGGAGGCCGTGGCCGAACTCGTGGAACACGGTGATCACGTCGTCGTGCGTGAACAGCGCCGGCTTGCCCGCGACCGGGGCAGGCAGATTGCAGGTGAGGTAGGCGACCGGGATCTGGACGCCGTCGGCGCGGCGCCGGCGGTTGATCGCGTCGTCCATCCACGCACCGCCCTGCTTGCCTTCGCGCGCGTAGTTGTCGAAGTAGAACTGCGCGATCGTGGCGCCGTGGCGGTCCGCGATGTCGAAGAAGCGCACGGTCGGATGCCAGGCCTCCGCCCGCGATTCGCGGATGTGCACGCCGTAGATCGTCTCGACGACGCGGAACAGGCCGGCGAGCACGCGGTCCTCCGGGAAATACTGGCGCACCGCCTCGTCCGAGAACGCGTAGCGCGCGTTCTGCAGCTTCTCGGTGGCGTAGGCGATGTCCCAGGGCTCGAGCTTCGCGACGCCTAGCTCGGTGCGCGCGAATGCGGCGAGTTCGGAGAGATCGCGCTCGGCGTAGGGCTTCGCGCGCCGCGCGAGGTCGCGCAGGAACGCGAGCACGTCGGCGGTGTCCTTCGCCATCTTGGGGACGAGCGAGACCTCGGCGTAGTGCGGGTAGCCGAGCAGGCGCGCGGCCTCGCGGCGCAGCCCGAGCACCTGTTCGATCAGCGGCCCGTTGTCCCACTCGCGCTTCGCGCCGAGGTCGGAGGCGCGCGTCGACTGCGCGCGGTGGAGCTCGGCGCGCAGCTCGCGGTCGTGCGCGTACTTCATGACCGGCAGGTAGCAGGGCATGCGCACCGTGAGCTTCCAGCCGTCGCGGCCCTCGGCCTTCGCGTTCTCTCGCGCCTCGGCGACGACGTCGTCGGGGAGGCCGGCCAGGCGCTTCGGGTCGTCGACGTGGAGCGCGTAGTCGTTGGTCGCGTCGAGCACGTGGTCGTCGTAGCGCGCCGAGAGCGACGCGAGTTCCTCCTGGATCGCCTTGAAGCGGGCCTTCTCGGCCGGCGGGAGCTCGGCACCCGAGAGCTTGAAGTCGCGCAGCTCGTTGTCGATCACGCGGCGCTTCGCCGGGTCGAGTTCCGCGTAGGACGGCGACGCGGCGAGGGCGCGGTACTTCGCGTACAGGCGCTCGTCCTGGCCCAGGTCGGTGTAGAACGCGGTGATCGCCGGCAGGTTGCCGTTGTAGGCGTCGCGGATCGGGGGCGTGCTCACGACCGCGTTCAGGTGCCGAACCGCGCCCCAGGCGCGATGCAGGCGGTCGAGCGCGTCGGCGATCGGCTCGGCGACGGTCGCCCAGGACGGAGCGCGCGTGTCGGCCGCGACCCGGTCAATGGTCGCGCGCGCTTCGGCGAGCAGGCGCTCCACCGCCGGCGTCACGTGTTCGGCGCGGATCGAGGCGAAGCGCGGGAGTCCCGAGAAGTCGAGCAGCGGATTGTCGTTCATGCGGCGTCCTTCGGATCGCGTCCGGATCGGGGCGCGGGTTGCACGGCGGCGTCAGGCGCGGTTCGCGAGCGCGGCGTTCAGCCGGGCCAGGTCGTCGGGGGTGCCGACGTTGGCCCAGGGACCGGCATGATACTCGCCTGTCACCCAGCCCCGACCGATCCACTCTTCGAGGAGCGGCAGGAGTTTGAGCTTCGCGCCGCGCGGAAGTTCGTCGAAGAGCGCGCTGTCGTAGAGGCCGATGTTGGCGTAGGTGAGGCGCCCCCGGCCATCGTCCGCGTGGTCGACCTGCCGCGCGAGCACGCGCCGCGGGGCGCCGCCGTCGCCTTGAACCGGCGCGACGGCGAAGTCGCCCTGCGGGTGGTAGTGCGGGTTGGCCACCATCACGAGATGCACGGCGCGCCCGCGCGCGATGCCGATCTCCGGTCGCAGCGGTTCCAGCGCCGCGTAGTCGTAGGTGGTCCACACGTCGCCGGAGACGATCAGCACCGCGCCGTCGGCGAGGAGCGGACGCGCGGTCGCGATGCCGCCCGCGGCCTCGAGCGGTTCCGCTTCGATCGACCAGTGCAGGCGCACGCCGAGCGCGCTGCCGTCGCCGAGCGCGGAGGTGAGCGCGCGCGCGAGATGCGACGCGTTGATCGCGATGTCGCGGTGCCCCGCGCGCGCGAGCGCTTGGATCTGGTGGACGACGAGCGGCTTGCCCGCGACGCTCAAGAGCGGCTTCGGCGTCGTGTCCGACAGCGGGCGCATCCGCTCGCCGCGGCCCGCGGCGAGGATCATCGCGGTCGCCTTGCGCGGCGTCAAAAGGTCGTCCCGACGACCGCGGCGCGGCCCTCGATCGCGTCGAGCGCGCGCAGGAGCGGGGTGAACGCTGCGTAGCGTCGGCACGCGCCGCGCAGGTAGCCGATGACGCGCGGCATGTCGGCGAGGTAGCCCGGCTTGCCGTCGCGATGCCACAGCCGGGCGAAGATGCCGAGCACCTTGAGTTGTCGCTGCACGCCCATCCACTCGAAGTCGCGCCAGAACGCGCCGAAGTCCGCGTCGACCGGAAGCCGCGCGCGGCGCGCGCGCTCCCAGTAGCGCACCGCCCAGTCGAGCTCTCGCTCCTCGTCCCATCCGACGTACGCGTCGCGCAGGAGCGACACGAGGTCGTAGGTGATCGGCCCGAACACCGCGTCCTGGAAATCGAGTACGCCGGGATTGGGCGCGGTCACCATCAGGTTGCGCGAGTGGTAGTCGCGGTGCACGTAGACGCGCGGCTGCGCGAGCGCGTTCGCGACGAGGAGCGCGAAGGTCTCGTCGAGCGTGCCCCGCAGCGCTGCGTCGACCTCGACGCCGAGGTGCCTCGCGAGGTACCAGTCGGGGAAGAGGTCGAGTTCGCGCCGCAGCAGCGTCTCGTCGTAGGGAGGCAGCGCTCCGTCGCGCGAGGCCGCCTGCCAGCGCACGAGCGCGTCGATCGCGTCGAGGTAGAGTCGCTGGGCGTGATCCCCCCCGAGCCCGGCGGTGTGCGGCGCGCCTTGCGTCAACGCGTCGAGGTAGGTCGTCGTGCCGAGGTCGGTCAGGAGCAGGAAGCCGCGCTCGAGGTCCTGCGCGAGCACGCGGGGCGCGTGGACACCCGCATCGGCGAGCAATCGCGCGACCTGCACGAACGGCCGGCAATCCTCCATCGGAGGCGGTGCGTCCATCGCGATCAGCGTGCGCGCGCCGTGCGCCTCGCGCGAGAGCGTCACGCGGAAGTAGCGGCGGAAACTCGCATCCGCCGACGCGGGGGCGAGGGCGTGGCCGTTGACCCCGAGCGTCGAGGCGAGCCAGGCGTCGAGCAGCGCGAGTCGGTCGTCGGCGGTCATCGGCGGCGCGGCCGCGGCGGAGACGGATGTCGTGCGCTTCGCTGCCGCATCGCTTCGGGATCGCGGTCCGGCGACGGCGAGCGGCTTCGGTAGAATGGACCATTCTAGCAAAGGCGCCACACGCTTCCTCACGTGCTCCTCCTCCGCCGCCCTCGCGCGCGTGCCGCGGCCGCTGCGATCGCCGCCGCACTCGCGGGAGGCGCGCTCGCGCAGGACATCATGGTGCCGGAGGTGCCGCTCAAGCTGCGCTCGGCGGGCGAGATCGCGCCGGCCGCGCCCGCGACGAAACCGGCCTCTCCGGGCGCGCCGTCGTCGCGCCCGCAGCGCCTCCGACTCGTCGAGGACGACGCGGAGCGGGGCGTCGTGTTCCTGCGCGCAGACCGTCTCGAGGGCATCGCGGGCAAGTCGGTGGAGGCGTCGGGACGCGTCGAGCTGCGCGCGCACGGCGAGACCGTGCGTGCCGAACGGCTCGCCTACGACCTCCTGCAGGACGAGGTGCACGCAGAGGGCGATGTCGTGCTGCGCAAGGGCATCGACTGGGTCACCGGGCCGGAGCTCACCTACCGCCGCGCGACGCAGACCGGCACGTTCCGCGGGCCGGAGTTCCACATCGGCGCGACCGGCGCGCGCGGCGACGCGTCGAAGATCGAGTTCAAGGGACCCGACCGCTACCTGGTGAGCGACGGGCGCTACACGACCTGCGTCGCGCCGAGGGAGGACTGGTACCTCGAGACGCGTGAACTCGACCTCGACATGGCGCGCCAGGTGGGCAGCGCGCGCGACGCGACGGTGCGCTTCATGGGCGCGCCGATCTTCGCCTGGCCCTACCTCGAGTTCCCGCTCAACAACGACCGCAAGAGCGGCTTCCTCGTGCCCACGGCCGGCAGTTCCGGCACGCGGGGGTTCGAGCTCGCGCTGCCGTACTACTTCAACCTCGCGCCGAACTACGACCTGACCGTGACCCCGCGCATCATGACCAAGCGCGGGTTGCAGATCGGCACGCAGTTCCGCTACCTGCTCGGGCAGGACCTGTGGCAGAACGCGGGCGAGGCGGACGTGCAGGTGCTGCCCGAGGACCGGCAGACCCACACGACCCGCTACGCGCTGGTGTGGCGGCACCAGCAGCAGCTCGGCGTTCCCGGACTCGGCGGATACCTCGACCTCAACAAGGTGTCCGACGACCTGTATTTCGCCGATCTCGCCGACCGCATCGCGATCACCTCGCAGACGACGCTGCCGCGCGAGGCGGGCCTCACCTACGCGAACGGACCGTGGACCTTCCTCGCGCGCGTGCAGTCGTTCCAGACGCTGCAGGATCCCAACGCGCCGATCGTTCCGCCGTACAACCGCGAGCCCCAGGTCATCGGCAACCTGGCGGAGACCGAGTGGGCGGGGCTGTGGTGGTCGGGCTTCGGCGAGTTCGCGCGGTTCCGCTCCGACACGCAGCCGCAGGGTTCGCGCGCCGTGCTCTATCCGCAAGTGGCGTGGAAGTTGTCGACGCCCGGCTGGTTCCTCGCCGCGCGCACCGGCATCCACCTGCGCCAGTACGACCTCGAACCGCCGGCCACCGGCGACCTGCGGCCGAACTTCGCGATCCCGATCTCGAGCCTCGACGCGGGGCTCGTGTTCGAGCGCGACTGGAAGCTCTTCGGCACCGACTTCATCCACACGCTCGAGCCGCGCGCCTACTACGTCTACATTCCGTACCACGACCAGAACTCGCTGCCGGTGTTCGATTCGGCGACCGACGACTACAACTTCGGCCAGCTCTTCACCGAGAACCGCTACCTCGGCGACGACCGCATCGGCGACGCGAACCAGCTCACCATAGGCGTCACGTCGCGGCTCCTGCAGCCGGGCACCGGGGCGGAGCGGCTGCGCGTCGCGATCGCCCAGCGCTTCTACTTCGAGGACCAGCGCGTCACGCTGAACGAGACGCCGCGCTCCGCGTCGTCGTCGGACGTCCTGCTCGCGGTCGAAGGCCGCATCACCGATGCGTGGGCGGTGGCGGGCCTCGTGCAGCAGAACCTCGACGCCGGACAGAACGAGCAGTTCAACCTCGCCGTCCGCTACACGCCGTCGCTCGGCCGCGTGCTCTCCGCGAGCTACCGGTACACGCGGCAATTCTCCGACCCCACCGGACCGGGCCAGGAGCTGAAGCAGATCGACCTCGCGGCCGAGTGGCCGGTCACGCCGCAGTGGACGCTGATCGGCCGCTACAATTACGACCTCGCCAACAGCAAGCTGCTGGAGGGCATCGCGGGGGTCGAGTACAATGGCGACTGCTGGGTCCTGCGCGCCGTGCTCCACCGGCTCGCGACGACGGTCGACCAGACCAACACCTCGTTCTTCATCCAGCTGGAACTCAACGGGCTCGCGCGGGTCGGAACCAGTCCGCTGGATCTGCTTCGCCGCAGCATCCCGGGCTACGTCCCGGTGAACGACCCGTTGCTGACGCAGCGCGACCGCACCTCGGACCCGCTGCCCGAATTCTGAGGCTCACGATGACGATCCTCCCGCGCATCGCCTGCGCCGTTCTCGCCGCCGCGGCATCGCTCGCCTTCGCGCAGCCGCAAACGCCGCTGGGCCCGCGACCGCCGGGGAGCGGCGGGACACCGGGGACCGGGCTGCGGCTCGGCCCGCCGGCCGCTGCGCGCGCGGCGCCTCCGGTGACGTCGAACGCGCCGGTCGGCCTCGACCGCGTCGTGGCGGTCGTCAACGACGAAGCCCTGACCCAGTTCGAGATGAACCAGCAGAAGCAGGTGCTGATGCAGCAGCTGCGCGAGTCGCGGCTGCAACCGCCTTCCGCCGACGTCCTCGACCGCCAGGTGCTCGACCGCCTGATCACCGAGCGCGCGCTCCTGCAGTACGCGAAGGAGACCGGGATCCGCGTCGACGACACCACCGTCGAGCGCACGGTGCTGCGCATCGCGCAGGAGAACAAGATGACGCCGGACGAATTCCGCAAGGCGCTCGATCGCGAGGGCATCCCCTACGCGAAGTACCGCGAAGACATCCGCCGGCAGCTCATCGTGCAGCGGCTGCGCGAACGCGAGGTCGACAACCGCATCTTCGTCTCGGACGCGGAGGTCGACAATTACCTCGCCACCGTCAACGCGCAGGGCGGGGGCGAGAACGAATACCTGGTCTCGCACATCCTGGTGCGCGTGCCCGAGCAGAGTTCGCCCGAGCAGATCGAACAGAGGCGGCTTCGCGCCGAGGACGTGCTCGCGAAGGTGAAGGCGGGCGAGGACTTCGGGCAGGCCGCCGCGACGTTCTCGGACTCGCCCGACGCTCAGCAGGGCGGCAGCCTCGGCTGGCGCACGCCGGCGCGGTTGCCGGCGGTGTTCGTCGATCCGGTGCGCGCGCTCGCGAAGGGCGGCGTCTCGCCGGTGCTCCGCAGCGCGGCGGGATTCCACATCGTGAAGGTCGTCGATGTCCGCGGCGGCAACCAGCCCGACGTCGTGCAGCAGACCCACGTGAGCCACATCCTCGTCAAGGTGAATGAACTCAACTCCGACGTCGAGGCGAAGGCGAAGATCGACCGCATCCGCGAGCGGATCGAGGCGGGCGCGAAGTTCGAGGACCAGGCGCGCCTCAATTCGGAGGACGCGTCGTCGGCGAAGGGCGGCGACCTGGGCTGGGTGAGCCCGGGCGACCTCGTGCCCGACTTCGCGGTCGCGATGGACAAGCTCAAGATCGACGAACTCTCGCAGCCGGTGCGCTCGCCGTTCGGCTGGCACCTGATCCTCGTGGTCGAGCGGCGCCAGCAGGACGTCTCGAAGAACCGCCAGCGCGACCAGGCGCGCCTCGCGCTGCGCCAGCGCAAGGCGGACGAGCAGTTCGCCGAGTTCGTGCGCCAGACGCGCGATCGCGCGTACGTCGAGATCAAGGCCGACGAGCGGTAGGCCTGCCGATCGCCTGACGGACGCGCGCCGCGTACGCACGGGCGGGTCGGTCCCGGCCCGAAGTCCTGCCGTACGGGCATCGGCGCCCGATCGCCCGGTTGACGTTCGCAAGGCTCGTGTTTCGGTGCGCCGTCGCAGGCGACACGTCTAACGTCGCCCCGCACGCGAATCGCGCCACTCCCACCGCAGCCCGCGCCAGGCGCGAATCGCCAGCCGTCGCGGGCTCGCGAGCTGCCACTTCGCCATCAGGTGGCCGGGCAGCCGCTCATCGGCCGATGGGTGCGCGCCGATCCGCGCCTTCGGCACCGGGTTGGCCCTTGGTAAGATCGCCGCGCCGCCGGGTCGCCGGACGACGTCTGCGGCACATGTCACGCGTGCGGCGAGGAGAGGGCGTATGCAGTCGGGAATGTCGGGGTTGATCGGCCGGCGTCTGCTGGCGGGTTTCCGGAGCCGGTGGATGCTCGCGACGCTGTCGCTCGTGGCCGGCATCGGCGGAATCGCCGCCCAACCCGTCGAAGTGGTCGAGTACTACGACGCGGACGTCGACCACTACTTCATGACCGCGGCGCCCGCCGAGATCGCGATCCTCGACGCGGGCGGCGTCGCGGGCTGGGCGCGCACCGGCGCGTCGTTCAAGGCCTACGTGACGCCCACGGCCGGCGCCAACCCGGTGTGCCGCTTCTACCTGCCGCCCGGGCACGGCAACTCGCACTTCTACTCCGCGTCGCCCGACGAGTGCGCGCTGGCGGCGGCGCTGTTCCCGGAGTTCATCCATGAATCGCCGAACGTGATGTACATGAGGCTGCCGGACACGACGACCGGCGCGTGTCCCGCGGGCACGCTCCCCGTCTATCGCGTCTGGAATCGGCGGCCGGACACGAACCACCGCTACACGACGGACCTGAAGGTGCGCGACCGGATGGTCGCCATGGGTTGGGTCGCGGAAGGCTACGGCCCTGGCGCGGTGATCATGTGCAGCGTCGATCCGGGCAAGGGCCGGTTGCTGGTGCGCGCTTGGAAGCCGGACGGTGCGCCGGCGACCCTGGGCGACTTCACGACCCTCGTCAGTCGCAGCGGGAACCTCGTCAACTACGGGAACTACGGCGTCTACCCGATGGGCAGGCTGCCGGCCTCGCCGCAGGCGGGCTTGGGCCCCGGCCCGGTCTTCGAGGGAGGGGTCGACTACATCGGCTTCGACGTGCCGGCAGCGGAGCCGTTCTACTTCACCGCCCTGTGGGAAGCGCCGGTGATCGGTGCGGCGTTCATGCGCGCGGACAACGGCGGGGCGGGGATCGTCGTGCAGCCGGGTCAGTCGCAGACGATCGAGATCCCGTATCACTTCGCGCTGTCGGAGTTCGAGCAGGCGAAGCGGTTGCTGCCCGCGGAGCCGCTCTCCGGAGGAGTGCAGGCGTTGCTCGCGCAGGCAGCGGCGGCCGTCGACGCCGCGAAGGCCGCGGCGACGCCGCAGGCGCGCGCGCAGGCGTCGTACACCGCGCTCTCGCTGGTCATGCCGCTCAAGGAGCGCATCGTCGTCGAGAACGCGAACCGCTCGATCGTGGCCCGCGGACGCCGTGCCGATTTCGATCTCAACTACGAGGGATTCGGGAGCTGGACGGAGGCCTCGAACGCCCTGACCTATGCGACCGCGAAGGACGCAGGCTTCCAGTCCGTCTACACGGCGATCGACTGGAAGATCGTCTCGCCCTCGCGCGGCACCTACGATTTCTCCTACCTCGACTACCAGATCGACCGCGCACGCGAGATGGGTTTCAAGGTGGCGCTGCAGGTCAACTGGGGGCTCGGCAGCCTGCCCGCCTGGACCTGGAGCCTCGGCTTCGACGAATTGAAGGCCCTGTACTACGACCAGGCACGCATGGTGGTGCAGCGGTACGGGTCGAAGGTCTCGGTCTACTACGCGTGCGGCGAAATGGAACTCGCCACGAAGGGGCTTTCGATGGAGCAGGCGGCCGAACTCGCGCGCCAGTCGCTCGCAGGCGCGCGCTCGGCCTCTCCCGGCACGCCGTTCGGCATCTACATGAGCGCGTCGGCGTACGTGGGGTACCAGATGAACGTCCCGCCCTCGCCCGAGCATTTCTCGGGCACCGACCTGCTCGCCTACCTCCGCTGGAACGCGATCGACTTCGACTTCGTCGGGCTCCAGATGCAGTACGGCACGATCTTCGCGCCGATCGACCTCCAGCGCTTCCAGGAGGTGCTGCAGCAGACCCACGACATCGTGAAGGTGCCGATCGTCCTCGGCGAGACCGGCTTCAGTTCGCGGACGGAGGACTACGGCATCCCCGCGCAGACCGGCTGGCACGGCGGCTTCACGCAGCAGGCCCAGTACGAGTGGGCGGACGGCACGCTGCGCGCGCTCTACGCGCTGCCCTTCGTGCGAGGTTACTACTGGGTGCACGTCGATCCGGACGACTACGGTCGTGACGACCCCTTTCTCTCGTTTCTCACGGGAACCGGCCTCGTGCGTGCCGACGGACAGGTCAAGAAGGTGCGCAGCGCGTTCAAGGACTTCACGAGCTGGGTGAACGGCCTGCCGCTCCAGTGACGGTTGCGCGCCCGCCTTCCTGGTGGGTCGGGCTTCAGCCCGACAAGCGAAGCGCCTGTGGGTCGGGCTTCAGCCCGACAAGCGAAGCGCCTGTGGGTCGGGCTTCAGCCCGACAAGCGAAGCACCTGTGGGTCGGGCTTCAGCCCGACAAGCGAAGCGCCTGTGGGTCGGGCTTCAGCCCGACGGGGTTGGTGCCGATGCGCGGGAACGGCGTCGGCCTGAAGGCCGACCTACAGCATCGGAACCCGTCGGCCTGAAGGCCGACCCACGAGGCATCAGCGAAGCGAGGCACCGCCCGCCGCCGCCGCGAGCAGCGCGAGCGCCCACCCGACGACGATCAGGATCGGTCGTCGCATCCAGTTCACGCCGTCGTCGACGCGCGCGGGCCAGCGCGCCCGGTCGAGGAACACGCGCTCGACCGCGTAGTAGGAGGCCGCGCTGATCGCGAGCGCGAGCGGAAGGACCACCGCGACCATCGCCGCGAAGTCGTGCAGCGACGCGTCGCCGCGGTGCGGGACGAGCCGGTGGTCGACCACGAACTCGATCACCGAGAAGTGCCACAGGTAGAGGCTGTAGCTCACCGTGCCGATCCACGCCGCGAGGCGATTGCCGAAGACGGCGGCGCCGATGCGCGACGCGCCGGGCATGGCCAGCGCGTAGAGCATCGTCGCGATGGCGAGCGAGAGCCCGAGCATGCGCGCGAAAGTCCGCGCGTCGTTCGTCCACCACATGATGTCGTAGCGGCCGCACAGGTAGCCGATGGCGAAAAGCGCGAGCGCGCCCGCGACGAAGAGCGCGTCGGCGGCGGCGGCCGGCATGCCGGAGGAACGCCTCGCCCACGCCGCGGCTGCCATCCCGCTCGCGAACTCGATGGCGCGAAACGGCGTCCAGGCGAGGAGCCATTCGAGCGCGGGCAGGGCGATCACCGCGCGATGGACGGCGAGCGTGACGGCGAGCGCGAGCGCCACCAGCAGCCACGTGCGGCCTCCGGACAAGAGCCACGCGCCGAGCGGGAACACGAGGTAGAAGTGCCACTCGATCGGCAGCGACCAGAACACGCCGCTGATCGTGCTCACGTAGGCCGGCACGGCGTTGTGGGTCATCGCGAGATGCAGCGCGACGTCGGGGAGTTCGGGTGGCGTCCAGCGGCCGACGCGGAGCCAGGCGAGCGGCAGCAGGATCGAGAGACAGGCGAGGTACGCCGGGAAAACTCGCAGCACGCGGCGGCCCAGGAAGCGACCGTACGCGCGCGCGCCGAGCCAGGGGAACATCGCGCGGTCGCGCTCATGCTCGACCTGCCACTGGAGGACGAAGCCCGACAGCACGAAGAAGACATCGACGCCGAGCCAGCCCGAGGCCAGCAACGGATCGAGGCGCCATGCGCCTGCCCCGCCCAGCACCGGACGGCCGGTCGCGATCCACGCGTGGTATCCGACGACCCAGAGGGCGGCCAGCGCGCGGACCCCCGTAAGCGCGGGGACGTCGGCGCGCCGGAGCGTCACGGATTCGCCCCGGGTTTCCCGGCGCGTGCCTGACCGCTGTGGTAGGCGTCGCGCGCAGGGTAGAGCAGCACGCGGTCGACGCGCGCGGTCGCGACATCGGGCGCGTAGTCGAGGTCGATCCGGAACTGACTCGCGATCGCGTCGCCCCACGCCTTCGGCCAGGAGAGCGCCACGCGCTCGCTTCCTTGCGACCGGCCGATCTCGGTCCAGCGATCGCCCTGCTCGAGCCGGGCATGAACGGCGATCGAACGCGGCTTCGGTCCTGCGAACGCGCGCACTATCGCCAGATCGAGCCGGTTCGGCCGGAGCACCTGGTCGGGCGGCGAGACGAGTTCGACGACGCCGCGGTCGGGCGCGACGCCGATGTAGCCCTCGCCTTCCGAGAGCGTGCCGCGCGAGGTGGTCCAGCCGTCGTCACTCGCGAATCCGGCCGCGCCGAAGGTCCACAGGCGCGAACCGCGCGGCAGGTCGGCGCGCGCGACCATCGAGTCCTTCATCGCGCGCTCGGAATCGGTGTTGCGGAACGCGGTGTAGGGCACGAAATCCGGATCGTTCTCGAACAACCCGTTCGAGCCGTTCCACGCCATCAGCGCGATCTGGCGGCCGTCGTAGTTCGCGATGCTGCGGAACATCCGGTACGACGCCTCGTAGTCGGGCTTGCGCCTGGGCATCTTGAGGTCGGTCGCGTTGGACTCGACGATCGCCCAGCCGTCGTCGTAGCGCGCGATGTTGCTGTAGACGCCGCGGCCGTTCGCCATGCCGTGGCGGTCCTGCGCCGAGAGCCCGTACATGAGCGTGCCGAGATGGCCGTGGCGCGGCACCGAGCCCTCGATCGACACGCCGGCGGAATCGTAGTCCGGCGTCCAGCCGCGCAGTTTGATCGACACCGGGCGCAGGCCCGGGTCGGGCGCGGTGAACGCCTGCGCGGTGAAGATGCGATCGGCGGGAATGCCCATCGCGTACACCCAGTCCGCGAGTTCGACGTAGTGCAGGTGCACGACGTGCTTGCGGAAGGCGTCCCACTCCAGGTACCACGGGTCGAGCCAGAACGGCGTCTCGCCCTCGGGCACCTTCAGGCTGTTGACGCCGACGAGTTCGCGCGGCGGCTCGACCTCGTCCCACGACGTCCACGATTTGCGCGCGAGCGCGTTCACCTGCGCGAGCGTCAGCGAACCGGGGCGGCGGAACGAGCGGAGGTCGGGCACGCCCGGGCCGCCGCGACCGGCGTACGGACCGGTGCCCCGCAGCCACTCGCGGAACTGCCGCAGCATGCCCGGGTTGTAGTCGAACCGGTAGCCACCGCCGAGGAACGGATTCATGTAGGTGTCGGCGTCGAGCGTGACGCCGACGAGGAGGTCCGGGTGCTCGCGGTAGAACGCCGCGAGCCGCTTTGCCGCGGCCTGCAGGTTGCGCTTCTTGTACGCGCGGATCTTCGGGGCGTAGACGTGGTAGGTGAGCGAGCGGCCGAGCTGCGGGCCGGGGAGCGAGCCGGGCACGTCCTTCATCAGGTCGTCGGGATGCTCCTTGTCGTGCTGGTCCCACTGGACGTTGGCGCGGTCCTGCTCGAGATGATCGTTGAGGTCCCACGCGGGCGAATCGCAGGACGCGTCGCCCCAGATGCCGCCGTTCAGGATCACGTTCACCGGCAGGCGCTTCGCCACCGCGTAGCGCAGCACGCCGTCGAGCGAATCGTCGGCGATGCGCCGGTCGCCGCACTTCGGGCCGTCGATCGGAAAGTCGGGATCGAACACCCAGTCGTGCTGAGCGCCCTTGGTCGTGCGCATGTAGAGCACCGGCACGCTCATGCCGACTTTCTGCGTGCGCGACTGGTAGGCGACGTACTGCTCGGCGATCTCGTCCGCGCCGCCGAGCGCGACACCGGAGGTCATCATCAGGAAATAGAACCGGCGGGCGGCGAGTTCCGGACGCTCGTCGAGGAGCGCGCTCCACTGCGTCATCGCCGCGGGGGGAATGAGGCTCCTGCGCGCGATGACCGCTTCGCGACCGTCCTTGCCGATCGCGACGACCGTCACGTTGTGCCGCATCGGCGCGAGGTCGCCGAAGTCGCCTTCGAACGTGAAGCCGCCGTTCGGATTGTCGGGGAAGCCCGGCTTCTCCTTCGCGACATCCTCGCGCGGCAGGCCGATCCGCGCCTGGTAGGTGCGCTCGTCGACGCGCACCTCGACCCGCGCGATGCCGTCCTTCGCGAGCGCCCAGCCTGCGAGCGCGAGTTTGGTGCCGACGATCGCCTCGTCGGCGGGCGTGTCGAGCCAGCCCTCCGGCGCGCTCGGCTGCGCGACGGCGGGCGCGGGAACGGGGGCTGCCGGGGCGGCGGCAGGTGTCACCGCCGCGGGCGTGGGCTCGGGTGCGCGCAGCCGGCCGTATTTCTGGATCGCGTAGAACTCGACCGCCACCAGCGCGGCGATCGCGCCGAGGATGCCGATGAACCAGCGCGGCAGCTTCGGCGTCATCGCGCGGAACGCCCGGAGCAGCCACGCGGGCGGACGCCCACGGATGCTGGCCGGATCCTGGGATTCGGGCGAAGACATGGTCGAGAGGGCATGCGGCGCGACGATCGGCGTTCGACCGGCCTGGCGGATCCGGGTTCGCGGCCCCGCAGGCCCCGCGCGGCATTGTATCGGCCGCATGGGTCGGGACCGGCATCAGGGAGAGTCCCGGGCAGCCTTGCGTCGGAGATCACGCGATCTTCTTGGTCATGACGATGCACTCGAAGCTCTCGCCCCCTCCGAGCGCATGCCGCGCGCGCGTCTCGGCGCGCCACCCGAGCGATTCGTAGAACGCCGCCGCGTTGAGCGACGCATCGAGGAGAAGGGCGGAGCGGCCATGGGCGCGCGCCGCGTCCTCGATCGCGCCCATCAGCGCGCGTCCGACGCCCTGCCGGACGAAATCGGGATCGACGTAGCACGCGCGCACGATCCCGGCATGCGGATCGAGTTCGGCGAAGCCGGCGAGGCGGCCATCGTCGTCCTCGGCGACGACGAGGACGTGCGTGGCGATCGAGGCGGCGAAGGAGACCGGAGACGTCCGGCTGGACCAGGCGTCGACGGTCCCGGGATCGTAGTGCGCGGAAGCGACCTCCCGGATCGCGCGCGTGTGGATCGCCCAGATCGCCGCCGCATCGGCGGGGACGGCGCGACGGATGCGCCAGGGGCGCATCGGAGACGCTATCGCGTCTGGCTGAAGTAGACGTACGCCGGCTGGGGCACGCTGCCCTGATCCATCCTGCGGCGTTCGGCCAGATCGCGCGGCAGCTTGTCCCACCAGATCGCGCGACCCCTGCGCTGCTCGTCGACGACTTTCGGCTTCTGCTCGAGCACCTCGCGGATGAACTGCGTGTGCTCGGAAACGTAGTGGCGGGCGGGGAGCATTCCCATGGCGGGGGCGGGCAAGGGCTTTCGGAACCGCAATTCTAGCGTAGGCGGAGGCTGCGGCTACGCGTCGACCTCCACGACTTCGGCGGACGAGGCCGGAACCGGAACGTCTTCGCCCTCCGCGCGCAGGCCCCCGACATGAAACGCGATGGCGTCGCGAATGAGTTCGAGCACCGCTTCGCGGCTCTCTGCGGCAGCGACGCAGCCGGGAACATCGGGCACGTGCGCGCCCCAGGATGCCGGTCCCTTTTCGACGACGACGAGATAGCGCATGGTCAATCCTTTCGCAGGAGCCCGCTTGCTTCAACGCGCTCTTCAGCGGTCCGATCGGAACGTCCGCACTCGACTTGCCGGACACGGTGACCCTGCCGGGCTCGACCGGGTGTCGATTCTGACGGTGACGGCCTCGCAAGCGGACCAGGTTCCACCCGTCCAGCTTCAGGCGGTCGACGAGCTCCCTCACTTTCATCGACGGGAGCGTGCAGGAGCCCGTCCCGATTTCGCGATGGTACCAACGGACGATGCCGGACGCGACGGCGCGCGGCCGGCTCAACGCTCGAGTTTGCCCGCGACGATCCGGTAGGCGTAGAGCCGGCACTCGATCGCGCCGTTCCACAGCGGTGTGCGCCGCTCGGCCTTGAGGCCGAACTTCTTCGGGAGGTTGGTATCCCCCGAGAACAGGAACGCCGACCAGCCGGCGAATCGGGCCTTCAGCGCGTCGCCGAACTTCGGGTACATCGCGGCCACGCGCTCCTGGTCCTCGAGCCGGATGCCGTAGGGCGGGTTGGTGACGATGACACCGGAAGGTGCCGGGGCGGGCCGCGTGAGCGCGTCGGCCTGCTCGATCGCGAGGTGGCCGTCGAGTTGCGCGAGCGACGCGTTCGCGCGCGTCTTCGCGACCGCCGCGGACAGGCGGTCGCTCGCGTGGATCGTCGGGTGCTCCGGGGGCGGCTTCACGCGGTCGCGCGCGCGCTGCTTCATGCGCTGCCAGGTCGGGCCGTCGAACCACGCGAGCTTCTGGAAGCCGAACGTGCGCGTGAGTCCGGGAGCGCGATCGGCCGCGATCGCCGCGGCCTCGATCGCGATCGTGCCGCTGCCGCACATCGGGTCGAGGAACGCGAGGTCCGGCGTCCAGCCCGACAGCGCGATGAGCCCGGCCGCCAGGTTCTCGCGCAGCGGGGCTTCCTCGGTGTCGCGCCGCCAGCCGCGCTTGAAGAGCGGCTCGCCCGAGGTGTCGAGGTAGAACGTCGCCTCGCGCTCGGTGAGGTAGGCGTGCACGCGGACCTCCGCAGCACGCTTGTCGACCGACGGGCGCTTGCCTTGTTCGTCGCGGAAGCGGTCGCAGACCGCGTCCTTCACGGTGAGCGTGGCGAACTCCAGGCTTCGGAGCGGCGAGCGCGTGGCCGCGACGTCGACGCGGATCGTGCGGTCGACGCGGAAGTGCTTCGGCCATGCGATCGAGCGGGCGAGCGCATTCAGTTCCCGCTCGTCGCGGCAGGCCCCGCCGCCGACCTTCCACAGCACGCGGCTCGCGAGGCGCGATTCGAGGTTCGCGCGGCAGGCGAACTCGAGCGCGCCGGCGAAGCCGACGCCGCCGTCGACCGGAGCGACCGAGGCGGCCCCGAGACGCTCGAGTTCCGCGCCGAGCGCGGCCTCGAGCCCGCGCGGGCAGGGCGCGAAGAAGGCTTCCACGCGGTCAGAACGGCTTCAGGACGACGAGGAACACCACGGCGACGAGGATCGGCAGCGCGGGAATCTCGTTCAGCCAGCGGTAGAACACGTGACCGTGGCGGTTGCGGTCCTGCGCGAACGCGCGGACGAGGCGGCCGAGGTAGACGTGGAACGCGACGAGCAGCACGACGAGCGCGAGCTTCGCGTGCAGCCATCCGCCCGAGATCCCGTAGCCGAGCCACAGCCACGACCCGAACCCGATCGCCAGCACGGCGGAGGGCGTCATGATGCCGCGGTAGAGCTTCCGCTCCATCACCTTGAAGCGCTCGATGCCGACGCGGTCGTCGGGCGCGCATTGGGCGTGGTAGACGAAGAGCCGCGGCAGGTAGAAGAGCCCCGCGTACCACGCGACGACGAAGACGATGTGCAGCGCCTTGACCGTCAGCATCGCGGCCTCCCCGTGCAATCTCGTCCGGCGCAGCGAAGTGCCGGACCCATGACGGACGCCCCGGGCGCGGCGGTCACTTGAGGAGCCTGCGCCGGGTGAGAACGAGCGCCAGCCAGTACGCGGCGGCGGCGTAGGTCGCCAGCACGGCGAGGTGCAGCGCGACGGCGTCGGGCACGCGCCCGAGCATCAGCGGGCGGGCGAGGTCGATCGCGTGCTTGAGCGGCAGGACGTTCGCCGCGGCCGCGAGGGCGCCCGGCATCTGGTCGACCGGGAAGTACACGCCCGACAGCAGCAGCATCGGCGTGATCACGAGGGTGAAGAAGTAGGTGAAGAAGTCGTAGTTGGGGGCGAGCGCGGTCATCGTGAGGCCGAACGCGCCGAACACGAGGCCGACGAGGAAGCCGAGCGGCAGGATGAAGGCCGCGAACCACGTGTGCCCGAATCCGAGCGCCAGGACCACCGCGAGGATGGCGGCGGTCGACATCACGGCCTTGGTGCCGGCCCAGATCCACTCGGCGAACACCACGTCGTCGAGCGAGATCGGCGCATTGATGATGCCCTCCCAGGTGCGCTGCACGTGCATCCGCGAGAACGCCGAATACATGCCCTCGAACGACGCGGTGAACATGGCGCTCTGGCAGACCATCCCGGTGCCGATGAACGCGACGTAGGGCATCCCGCCGACCTCGCCGACGAGCGCGCCCAGGCCGTAGCCGAGCGCGAGCATGTAGAACAGCGGGTCGGCGATGTTGCCGAGCACGCTCGCGAGCGCGAGCTTGCGCCAGACGAGCAGGTTGCGCCGCCACACCGGCACGAAGCGCAGCGAGAACGACGGCGGCGCGGCCAGGTGGGCGGGGAGGCCGAGGGAGATCGCCCGCACCGTCAGTCCCGCAGCTCGCGGCCGGTGAGCTTGATGAACAGGTCCTCGAGGTTCGCGGGCCGGTGCAGGTAGCGCACGCCGCCGCGCGTCGCGAGGTCGGAGACGAGCGCCTGCGCGTCCATCGCATAGCAGAACGCGGTCTCGCCCGCGATCTCGAGGCGTTTCGCGAGCTTGCGTCCCCGCGCATCGGCCCAGGCCCGTGCGCCGTCGCCGTAGACCTCGACCACCTCGGGCTCGACGTGCTCGGCGATCAGCGCGCGCGGCGCGTCGCAGGCGATCATGCGCCCGTGGTCGATGACGGCGAGCCGGGTCGCGAGCCGCGCGGCCTCGTCCATGAAATGCGTCGTGAGCAGGATCGTCTTGCCCTGCGTCAGCAACTGGCGCAGGCCGTCCCAGATCAGGTGGCGGGCCTGCGGATCGAGTCCGGTCGTCGGCTCGTCGAGGATGAGGAGTTCGGGATCGTTGACGAGCGCGCGCGCGAGCGTCAGGCGCCGCTTCATGCCGCCCGAGAGCGTGCGGATGGGGGCGTGCGCCTTCGCGGCGAGCCCGGCGAATTCCAGGAGCCGCGGCAGGCGGCGCTCCAGCGTGGTCCGGTCGATCGCGAAGTAGCGTCCGTAGACGAGGAGGTTCTCGGTGACCGTGAAGTCGGGATCGAGGTTGTCCATCTGCGGCACGACGCCCACGCGCACGCGCGCCGCTCGCGCGGCCTTCGGCACCGGCTCGCCGCACAGCTCGATCGTGCCGCCGTCGGGCTCGATGAGTCCGAGGCAGCAGCGCAGCGTCGTGGTCTTCCCCGCGCCGTTGGGCCCGAGGAGTCCGAAGCACTCGCCGCGACGGATCTGGAACGACAGGCCGCGCACGACCTCGTTGCCGCCGTAGCGCTTGACGAGTCCGTCGACCGCGAGCACGCGATCGCGCCGGCCCGCCGCGAGTCCGGGCAGCACCCGATCGACGATCGACGCCATCATTCGCCTCCGCCCGCGCGCGCGCGATGCCACATGCCGACGATCGTGTCGCGCAACTGCGGCAGGCGTCCGTGGAAGAAATGCGAACAGCCGGGGAAGACGACGATCGGCAGCGCCTGCGGGCGCGCCCAGTCGAGCACGTCGGCGAGCGGCACCACCTCGTCGGACTCGCCGTGGACGACGATCGTGTCGGCGGGAACCGGCTCGACGGCGAAGCGCTTCACCGCGGGCCCGACCAGCACGAGGCGCTCGGCGTCGACGCGTTTCGCGACGCGCGTCTGCACGTAGGAGCCGAACGAGAACCCGGCGAGCGCGACCGGCGAGTGCGCGCCGAACCGCTGCCGCGCCCATCCGAGTGCCGCGAGCGCGTCGTCGGTCTCGCCGATGCCGCCGTCGAAGCGGCCCTCGGAGGCGCCCACGCCGCGGAAGTTGAAACGCACGGCGACGTAGCCCAGCGCGTGGAACGCCTTCGCGAGCGTCTGCGCCACCTTGTTGTCGAGCGTGCCGCCCTGCTCGGGGTGCGGATGCGCGACGAGAGCGATGCCCCGGCGCACGGACGACGGCGCGTTCGCGACGATCTCCAGCGCGCCGGCGGGGCCGTCGGCGACGACGCGCTCGGTCGCGGCGGCGAATCCCGACGTCAAATGCGCAGCCTCTCGACGATCTCGCCGCCGACGAGGTGGCGGTCGACGATTTCGTCGATGTCGTCGCGGTCGACGTAGGTGTACCAGACGCCTTCCGGGTACACCACGAGGCAGGGCCCCTCCTCGCATCGATCGAGGCAGCCCGCGCGGTTGATCCTGACCTTGCCCGGGCCGGAGAGCGAGAGCGACTTCACGCGGTCCTTCGCGTACTTCTGCAGCGCGGCCGCGCCGGCGCTCGCGCAGCACTTCTCCGGCGCGTCGCGCTGGTTGAGGCAGAAGAAGACGTGGCGCTGGTAGTAGCTCATCGGCGGTGCAGGCCCGGGCAAACGAACATTGTAGCCGCGGGACGGGCGGTCCCGGAGGCGGCGTTCAGTCCGAATCCCCGGGCGCGCCCCAGGCCGGGCGGCCCGACAGCGCGAAGAGCCAGCCCGCGGCCGCGACGGGCCACAGCAGCAGCACCGTGTGCGTCAGGCCGTTGAAGTTGAGCAGGTGGCCGTAGCGCCACGAGAACAGCGTCAGCGGGGCCCGGGCATCGAGGACGTCCGAGGCGAGCACCGGCGTCAGAAGCGAGGTCAGCAGCGCGACGCCGCAGAGCGCGATCATCGCCGGCCGCGGCAGCGCGATCGCGGCGAGCAGCGCGAGCGCGCCCGCGGCGGCTCCGATCGACACGCCGGGCCGCAGCCACCCTTCCCACGCCGCGGGTTTGAGCAGGAGCAGGGCGGCGACGCCCTTCAGGAGCAGCGCGGTGCCGATCAGGAGCAGCACCGCCACGCCGGCGTGTCGCCTGTGGCGAAGGAGGAGCGTCAGGAACAGCCCGACGCCGAGGAGCTGGAACGCGCTCTCCGCGGCCTCGATGACGATGGACGCGGAGTCGGATCCGGGCACCTCCGCGACGAGCCGCTCCGTCGCCGGGTCGAACGTGATCGCGAACAGCGGAATCGCGGGATTGAGCTGCGCCGCGAGCCACAACGCGAGCAGCGCGAGGCCGATGTCGCCCAGCGCGCCCCGCAGGAACAGCCCGCGCCGCCACGCGGTGAGGCGCGCGCGGGCGTCGGGCCGTCGCGCGAGCGCTGCGGCGACCGCCGCGCCGGCGAGCGCGCCCAGCGTGTTGGACGCGAGGTCGATGACGTTCGCGTCGCGCGGCGGGATCCACGCCTGCAGCGACTCCATCGCGAAGGACAGCGCGAGGCCCGCCATCGCGCCGAGCGCGATCCGCCGCGCCGGCGATGCGCGCCTCGGAATCAAGGCGACGAAGGCGCCGAGCGGCAGGTACGCGATGACGTTCGCGATGACGTCGTAGCGCGGCCAGCGCAGGCGCCCGGGCGAGAACAGCCAGAACGGAGCGTCGGGGGGTGGCGCCAGCACGTCGCCGAACGGCTGCAGGCTCGCATAGACGATCGCGAGCGCGTAGATCCCGGCGAGCGCGTGCGGGAGGAGCGACCGGGGCCGGCCGTGGACCGCGCCGGACGCGTCCCATCCCGCCGGATCGTTCATGGCTCCACGGCGGGCGCGGGGGCCGTCAGCCACTTGCGCACGACGGTGAGATCCGCGGTCTCGCCGATCGGGAGAAAACCGCGCGACGCGAAGAGCGACGAAGGGCCGTGGTAGTGGTCGCCGGCCTTCGTACTGTCGCCCGCCTTGAACGGGAACGCGTCGACGAGCGCGATGCCGCGTTCGCGCAGGTCGGCGAGCGCGCCGTCGAGGAGCGCGCCGGCGACGCCGCGCCGCCGCCACGCCGGCGCGATCACGAAGCAGACGATGACCGCGGCGTCCTGCGGCGGCACGTCGATCGGCGTCGGCGCGACGTTCAGGCGCTCGAAGCAGTGCGGCAGCTTGTGCCGGGGCGCGGCGTGGAGCCAGCCGACGGTCTCGCCGCCGGATCGCGCGAGGTAGCCTTCCGCTTCACCCGCGTCGATCGAGGCGGACACCGCGATCCGATTCTGCCCGGCGGTGAACGCGGTCCAGTCGAGCGCGCGCGGGACGCGGTAGAACTGGCAGTAGCAGCGCGCCCACTCGGGGTTGTCCGAGAACGCTGGCCCGCGCTCGTGATCGAAGAACGCGAGATAATCCTCGCGCGCGGCCGGCGACAGGCGGACGACGGAGATGCCGGTGCTCGGCATTCCGTCATCTTAACCTCCGCCGCCGGGCACGCACCCGGCATCGGGGACGCGACGTCTACCGCGCGGCCTTGATCTCGGTCCAGAGCTTGTTGCGCAGGCGCCGCTGGGCCGGCGTGAGGTCCTGCAACTGCTCGAGTTTCGCGGCGACGTCCTTCGGCGGGAACACCGCCGGCAGCGCCTTCAGTTCCGGCTTGATGTACTTCGCCGCGTCGAGGTTCGGGTTGCCCGACCCGATCAGGTTGGTGAGTTCGGCGGAGTTGCGGCCGTCGAGCATGAAGTCGATGAACCGGTGCGCGAGGTCGGGGCGCGGCGCGTTCTTGTGGATCACCATGTTGTCGACGGCGAGGACCGCTCCCTCCTTCGGCATCCCCTGCAGGATGCGGAACTTGCGGCCCGCGGCCTGCGCGTCGAGGTCGGCCTGGAAGATGTCGTTGCTGTAGCCGTGGACGAGCCAGATGTTGCCGACCGTGAGTTCCTTGATGTACGACGACGCGTTGAACGCGGCCCAGTAGGGCTTCGCCTTCTTGATGACGTCGGCCGCCTCGCGCCAGTGCTTCTCGTTCGTGTCGTTGGCCGAGTAGCCGAGGTACTTGAGCGCGGCCGCGAAGAGCTCCGCCGGGCTGTCGAGCACCGTGACGCGGCCCTTGACCTTCGCGAGGTATTTCGGGTCGAAGATCACCGCCCAGGTGTCGGTCGGAAGCCCCAGCTCCTTCATCTTCTGGTCGTTGTACCCGATGATCGTCGTCGACATCGCGTAGGGCACCGAGTACTTGTTGCCCGGATCGAACCGGGTGTCGAGGTAGACGCGGTCGACGTTTTTCAGATTCGGGAGCTTCGAGAGGTCGATCGGCTGGAGCTGGCCGCCCCGGATGAGCGCCTGGACCGTGCCGCCGGTCGGCACCATCACGTCGTAGCCCTTCGCGCCCGCCGCGAGCTTCGCGAGCAGCTCCTCGTTGTCCGAGTAGTAGGTCTGGACCACCTCGCACTTGCACTCGGCCTCGAAGCGCTTGACCGTCTCCGGCGCGATGTAGTTGTTCCAGTTGTACAGATGGAGCTGGTCGGCGGCGCCGGCCGGCGCGGCCGCGACGAGGGAGGCGAGGGCCGCCGCGAGGGCGGAAGCGAGTAGGCGAGAAGTCATGGCGTCAGTCCGATTCGGTGCGAAGGAGGCTGGGGGAGAGGCGTGCGGCCACCACGATCAGCACGAGCGTCAGGAGCATCAGCAGCGTCGACACGGCGTTGACCTCGGGGGTGACCGCGATCTTGATCATCGAGTAGATCTGGAGCGGAAGGGTAACCGTACCGGCGCCGGCCGTGAAGAAGGTGATGACGAAGTCGTCGATCGACAGCGTGAAGGCCATCAGCGCGCCCGCGATCACGCCGGGCATGATCAGCGGCAGCGTGACGCGCCGGAACGCCTGCCAGGGCGTCGCGCCGCAGTCCCGCGCGGCCTCGACGAGGCTCTCGTCCATGCCGGCGAGGCGTGCCCGGACGACGATCGCCACGAACCCGATGCAGAACGCGATGTGCGCGATGGCCACGGACACCAACCCCAGCGTGAAGTTCAGCATCACGAAGAAGATCAAGAGCGCGACGCCCATCAGGATCTCCGGGATCGCGATCGGCGTCAGCACCAGGACCGGGAGCAGCCTCAGGCGGTAGCGATGCATCGCGACGCCCGCCATCGTGCCCAGCGCGGTCGACACGACGCTCGCGGCCAGCGCGATGGCGAGCGAGTTCACGGCCGCGGTGATCATCTCCTCGTTCTGCGCGAGCTTGCGGTACCAGTCGAACGTGAACCCCACCCACTCCGCGTTGAGCCGCGAGTCGTTGAACGAGTAGGCGACGACGATCGCGAGCGGCAGGTACAGGAACAGGTAGGCGACGATCGCCGCCGCCCACAACGCGATGCGCGTGCCGCTTCTACGCACGGGACGATCCCCTGCCGCCGCGACGTCCGACCCAGGCGGCGAGCCCGGCGAGCCCGAGCGCCGCGGCCGTCAGCACGATCGACAGCACGCTGCCGAACGGCCAGTCCCGCGATTCGAGGAACTGCTGCTTGATCAGGTTGCCGATCAGGCTGTCGTTCGGCCCGCCGAGGATGTCGGGAATCGCGAAGATGCCGAGCGCGGGGATGAACACGAGCGCCGCGCCCGCGTAGACGCCCGGCAGCGACAGCGGGAAGGTGATCCGCCAGAACCGCTGCCAGCCGCTGGCGCCGAGGTCCTGCGCCGCGTCGAGCAGCGCGCGGTCGTGCTTCTCGAGGTTCGCGTAGAGCGGGAGCACCATGAACGGCAGGTGCACGTAGACGAGGCACACGAGCACCGCGAACGCGCTGAACAAGAGCGGGACCGGCTCGGCGCCGAACAGGGCCAGCACCGCGTTCACGCCCCGGGCGAGCGCCGCGTTGGGCCCGAGGATGATCATCCAGGCGTAGATGCGGATGAGGAAGTTGCTCCAGAACGGCAGGATCACGAGCAGCAGCAGGAGGTCGCGGTACTTCCTCGGACTCTGCGCGATGAGCGTCGCGAGCGGATAGGCGAGCAGCAGGCAGGCGATCGTCGTGACGAGCGCGTAGGCGACCGACTTCAGGAACACCTCGAGGTAGACGGTGCTCTCGGCGAGTCGCGCGTAGCTTTCGAGATTGAGGTCGAGCCGTCCGTCCGCGCCGACGAGCGGCGCGAGGCCGCCGAAGTCGCCGGGCGTGCGGAACGACGCCGCGAGCATGATGAGCGTCGGGATCGCGAAGAAGAAGAGCAGGTAGGCGAGCGGCGGGCCGCTCATCGCCCACTTGCCCCAGTCGACGCGTCCGCGCGCGGCCATCGCTCGAGCGCTCACCCGGCGATGAAGTGGCCGGCGTCGACCGCCCAGCTCATCTCGACCGCGTCGCCCACCTCGAAGAACTTCGCGCGCCCGCTCTGCGAGTTCGCGAGCAGCGCCTCCACGCGCGCGCCGCCCGGCGTCTCCACCTTGTAGACGGTGACATCGCCCATGTACAGGAGGTCGGCGACGCTGCCGCGGACGTGGTTGTCCGGCGTGCCTTCCGGCGCCCGCGCGACGATGCGGATCTTCTCCGGCCGCAGCGCGACCGTGCCCTGCGCCGGAACGCTCGTGCCCTCGGGCGCGGACGCGCGGACCACGCCGATCCCGGGCACGTCGAGCGACAGGACGCCGTTCTCGTGCGCCACGACCGGGCCGGACAGCAGGTTGCACTGGCCGATGAAGTCGGCGACGAAGCGGGTCGCGGGCGAGCCGTAGATGCGCGACGGCTCGTCGAGCTGCTCGACCCGGCCGCGGTTCATCACCGCGATGCGGTGCGACAGCGCAAGGGCCTCGGTCTGGTCGTGCGTCACGTAGACGAACGTGATGCCGACCTCCTTCTGCAGGTTGATGAGCTCGATCTGCATCTCCTCGCGGAGCTTCGCGTCGAGCGCGGCGAGCGGTTCGTCGAGCAGCAGCACGCGCGGGTGGGTCACGAGCGCGCGCGCGATCGCGACCCGCTGGCGCTGTCCGCCGGAGAGTTCGTGCGGCATGCGCTTGCCGAAGCCGGTGAGCCGCACGTCCTCGAGCGCCTCGGCGATCTTGCCGGGAATCGCGGAGGGCGGTGTCCGCGCCATCTGCAACGGGAACGCGATGTTGCCCTCGACGGTCATGTGCGGGAACAGCGCGTAGCTCTGGAACACGGTCCTGACCGGGCGCCGTTCGGGGGGGTCTGCCGCGAGGTCCTTCCCGTCGAGCAGGATCCGGCCTTCGTCCGGGAGGTCGAATCCGGCGATCATGCGCAACAGCGTCGTCTTGCCGCAGCCGGAGGGCCCGAGCAGCGTGAAGAACTCCCCGGCCTCGATCGCGAGGCCGACGCGGTCGACCGCCGTGAACGCGCCGAAGCGGCGCGTGACCCCCTGGATGTCGAGCAGCGCCACGGGCGCGAGCCTCCGGACCGGCTGGGAAGAACGGTGCGCGGATTGTAAGGCATGGCGCAGTGCATCATCCGGCGAGACGCCCGGCACGTCCCTTGCATGGTCCGGCGGGTCGGCCGTTCGAGGCGCGGGAGCGCCCTGTCCGAACGGCCGAGATCGGGGCGTCGGCCCTTGTGATACCTTCGAGACGATGTCGACGAACAAGACTTCGGGGTCGCTCCTCGAGACGCTCCGGGCCCAGTCCGATGCCGTCCGGGGGCAGGGAGAAGCCGCCCGGCGCCCGCTCGAGGAGTCGATCCGCGAGATCGACCGCCGTCTGTGGCGCGCCTTCAAGTGGCTGGACGAGGCGGTCGCGCACCTCGAGGTGATCAAGCCGGTCGTCGCGCACGAGTTCCGCGCCGACGACCTCGTGACCATCGCCTCGCCCAGGTTCGACAGCGGGTTCCTGTCGTTCCGGCGCAAGTCCCTCGGGGTCTCCGAGGTGATCGAGCAGATCGAGTTCTTCTACAAGCTCGCCGGCGACAAGCCGATCGTGCTCAAGGTCGCGCCGGCCGCGGTGGCCTCGACCGAGAGCCGGCTGAACGCCTGCCAGCTCCGCTTCAAGTACCGAACCGAGGTCGACCCGCTGCGGCAGGGCGTGTTCACGGTCGAGCCGATGGTGGTCGCGATGGTGCGCTTCGTGCCCGACTACAAGCGGCAGACCGTCGAGGTCACGATGCGCAACGTCGACCGGTTCGAGGCGGTGACGCTCGAGTTCTCGGCCGGAGCCCTCGAGGAGCCCGCGCTGGAAGACATGGTGCGCCTCATCATGGGCGAGGCGAACACGTTCCTGCGGCGCGCGCCGCTCGCCGGGATCGGCGCCGCCCGCCGGACACCGGACGTCGCCGGCCCGGAGGTCTACCGGATCGAGAAGACCGTCCGGCCCCGGTAGTGCGGGTGTCCGGCGGGGGCCGGGCATCCCGTCGAAAGACGCGGCGTCAGGTGCGCCGCACGAAGAGCTCGACCACCACCAGCACGAGGAGCGCCGCGACGATCGCGAGCCAGCGGTTGCGCGCGCGCTGCGCTTCGGCGAGAACCTTGAGCACCTCGTCGGAGGCCGCGGGCGGGCCGGAGAGCCTGCGGTGGATGAGGCGCGGCAGTTCGGGGAGCGTGGCGATCAGGTAGGGCGCCTCGGTTTCCAGACGGCGCGCGAGCGCGCGCGGCCCGATCTGGTCCTCCATCCAGCGTTCGAGGAACGGCATCGCCGTCGTCCACAGGTCGAGTCCGGGGTCGAGCTGGCGGCCGAGCCCCTCGACGTTGAGCAGCGTCTTCTGCAGCAGCGTGAGCTGCGGCTGGATCTCGACGTTGAAGCGCCGCGACGCGCGGAAGAGCTGCAGCAGCACCTTGCCGAGCGAGATCTCGGAGAGCGGCCGGTCGAAGATCGGCTCGCAGACCACGCGGATCTCCGCTTCGAGTTCGTCGACGCGCGTGCCCGGGGGCACCCAGCCCGACTCGACGTGCGCGGTGGCGACGCGCCGGTAGTCGCGCCGGAAGAACGCGAGGAAGTTCACCGCGAGGTAACGCTTGTCGGTCTCGGAGAGCGTGCCGACGATCCCGAAGTCGAGCGCGACGTACTTGCCGTGGTTCGCCGCATCGGTCGCCACGAAGATGTTGCCCGGGTGCATGTCCGCGTGGAAGAAGCCGTCGCGGAACACCTGCGTGAAGAAAATCTCGACGCCCGCGCGCGACAGCCGCTTCAGGTCGACGTTCGCCTGCTTGAGCTCGTCGATCCGGCCGATCGGGATGCCCGCCATCCGCTCCATCACGAGCACTTCCGGCTCGGTGTAGTCCCAGTGGACCTCGGGGATCAGCAGCAGCGGCGAGTGGCGGAAGTTGCGTCGCAGGAGCGAGCCGTTCGCGGCCTCGCGCGTGAGGTCGAGTTCGTCGCGGATGGTCTTCTCGAACTCGGCGACCACCTCGCGCGGCTTGAGGCGCTTGCCGTCGGACCACAGGCGCTCGACCAGGACCGCGCCGGTGTGCATCAGGCCGAGATCCTTCTCGATGACGCTGCGGATCTCGGGGCGCAGCACCTTCACCGCCACCGGCGTCGGCGCGCCCCCGTCCTTCGGGGGAAGCTCGGCGAAATGCACCTGTGCGACCGACGCGCTCGCCACGGGCTCGCGCTCGAACGACACGAACACGCTGTCGACCGGTCGGCCGTACACGCGCTCGAGCGTCGCGACCACCTGCTCGCTCGGAAACGGCGGCACGCGATCCTGCAGCGTCGCGAGTTCGTCCGCGATGTCGGGCGGCAGGATGTCGCGCCGCGTCGACAGCACCTGCCCGAACTTGACGAAGATCGGGCCCAGGTCGACGAGCGCGGCGCGCAGCCGCTCCGCGCGCGGCTGCGAGAGATCGCGCCAGAACAGCACGCCGTTGACGAACGGCCGCAGGCCGCGGACGCGCTCGTGCCCGAGCAGGAACTCGTCCAGGCCGTGCCTGAGCGCGACCTGGACGATTCGCGCCAGGCGCAGGATGCGCAGCATCCCGCGATTCTAAGCGGGCAGGTGTCGGTTGACAGTTGTCGGTTGACAGTACTGCCGGTGTCACCGGTGGCGGCGCATCGAGCGCCGGGTTCGGGGGTCGAGGACCGGAGGACAGAAGATGGATGCTGCAGGCCGGCTTACAGCACGAATCGCGGCCGGCGCCTGCGCTTCGCGCGGACCCGGAGGCCGGAGCGTCGCGAACGCGCCTTCGGCTTCGATGACCTGGCAGTCATTGCGGCGGCGCGGGGAAGGCGACGACCGGTCCGCGCGCCGACTGGCCGGGCGGCAGGTTCGCCGGCGCAGGCTCGCCGGCGACGCCGAGCGAGCGGGCGTAGCGGTACACGGCGCGGAGGTCGTCGTCGCTCATCGCGCGAAGCGAAGGGGTGGACATCGGCGGCAGGAATTCGCGCGTCCGCGCCATGGCGAGCCATGACGTCTCGTCGAGCGAGGCGAAGGTGCGCCGCAGGTTCGGCGCGTAGGTCGTGCCCCAGGGCCCCTGCCAGCCGAGCGCGTCGCCGGTGAGCCACGCCTGCTCGGGCGTCTTGCCTCCGTTCATCGCGAAGCCCGGCGTGTGGCAGTCGTTGCAGCCCGCGATCGAGATCACGTAGCGCCCGCGCGCGACGCCGTCCGCAGGCCCCGCTGCGTCGGCGGTCGCGATCAGACTCGTCGCATCGGACGCCACGGTGTCGTCGCGGCCGAGCGAGAGTAGGAACGGCGCGAGCACGGCCGTGGCGCCGAGGGCGCCGAACGCCGTGGCCGCGACCCATTTCGAAACGGTGTTCATCCTGGTCTCCTCTTCAGGCGATCGGCTTCATCGCGACCGCGACGATCTCGGCGACGCGCGGGTCGATGGTCGACGCCGCGACGCCGATGGCGAGCGCGCACAGCGCGATGATCACGGCCGCGCAGGTCAGGCTGGCGCGGCAGCATGGGGGGTTCGCTTGCATGTCGTGTCTCCAGAGGGTCGGTCTACGCCGCGAGCGCCTCGATCGTGGGCAGGAACGCGGCGTCGCCGAGTTCGCGCAGCACGAGGCGCGCGAGCTCGCTGTCGGTGCGCGGCGCCATGCCGCGCGGGAAGGCGCGCAGGAATCGCGCGAGCGGTGCATGGCCGAGGCGCGCGTGCGCATGCACCGCGTCACGCGTCGCCTCGATGCGCTCGACGACGGCGCGCACGTCGGGGTCGGCCAGCGCGTACGACGGCGGCAGCACGGCACCGACGACTTCCGCGAGATGCGCCTGGCTCGCGAGCGCGTCCGGGTCGCCTTCCGCCAACGTCACCACGCGGGCATACGCCGCGAACGCGTTCGCGATCCAGCGCCGCGGAAACCGCGTTCCCGAGGCGCGGGCGAGCGCCCCCGCGTAGGTGTCGATGGCGAAGGTGTGCGCGACCGGCGTGAGGTCGAGCGGACCGGCAGCGCGTCCCATCGCCTTCCGCAGCAGCAGCCGCGAGCGCTGCGGCAGGCGGTCGTCGAGCATCCGGGCGAGTTCGTTCCACCCGGCGCACGGCTCCGAGGCGATCCACAGCGTGGACTCCGGCCGGAGCGCATGCGAATCGGCGGCGCAGGGGCCGTCGACCACGAGCACGCGTACCGGGACGACGGCGCCGATCCGCCGTTCGAGCACCTCGCGCGCCATCTGGACCGCGAATGCGATCGCGCCGGCGGCGGACCTGGCCTCGGGCTTGTGGCGGACCGCGAACGGCAGCCAGGGCATCGAAACCGGTTCGCCCGTCCGGCCGACGATCGGCAGGGACGTGAGGTGCGATCCGGAGCGGAGGTCAGCGGGCGTTTGCATGGTGTTCCTCATCTTCGTGGCATCGATTGGACGAGGCGCATGTTGCTATGCAGCATCTGGCGCATGACTCACGGTTCGCCCGGCCGGGGCTTCCGATCGTGGAGTGGTCACTTAACCAATTGAAAAACAGGGACATGGCCGCGCGGATCGCCCGAGCGCCCGGGCTCGAGGTCGGCCCGCCGATGGGGCTTCGGATCGACTGACGGATGACTGACCGGAGGCTGGCGGCCGTCTCCCGGCCTCGATTCCTCCGAAGGCCGACGGGGACGATCGCCTGGCAGTTCCCCGATGGCCGGGACCCTGGGGCGCCCGCGCGCCGGCGCCGGCCGGGGAGACGGGCGTCAGGCGGTCGAGAGCGTGCGCCGGACCGCCTCGGTCTCGGGCGCAGGCGTGCGCCCGAGGACGATCGACAGGAGTTCGCGGCAGCGGCGGTAGGTGAGGAGGGCGCCCGCGGCGTCGCCCAGTTCGCGCTGGCAGACCATCAGCCGGCGGTAGACCGCCTCGGCCAGGTTGTCGCGTTCGAGCGCGGCTTCGTAGAGCGCGCGCGCCGCGTGGAAATCACCGCGGGCCTCGTGCTCGCCGGCCTCGGCGATGACCGCGCGCAGCAGGCGGGCCTTCAGGCGATCGCGTTCCCGCGCGGCCCAGGGCACCGCGCCCTCGTCGGCGAGGAAGTCGCCGCGCGCGAGCGCGAGTGCCCGTGCGACCGGCACCGGCGATTCGTCGAGTATCTGTTCGAGCGCCCGCGCGTCGACCCAGGCGAGCCCGGGGTCGAGCGTGAGCTTGCCCTCGGACAGCACGAGCACGCCTTCGACGCCGCAGAGCTTGCGCAGCCGGTAGAGCGCGCTGTCGAACGACGCCTTCGCGTCGTCGCCCTCCGCGTCGGGCCAGAGGAGCGCGGTCAGCATCGCCGCATCGACGCGTCGGCCGCCGTGGGCGACGACCGCCTTCAGCAATTCGAGCGGTTTCTTCTGCGCTTTCCCCTTCGAGACGACCGGTTCGCCGTCACGGCGGAGTTCGAACGCGCCGAGCGTGCGGATCGCGAGCGGCCACGGCCAGTCGATCGTGTCGGGCGAAGGCGCGGCGAGCTTCCGCGCCCGGGCGAGCGCGCGCGCGTACTCCGGCTCGATGCCCTCACGGAGCGCGAACGCGACGACCTTCGCGACGTCGCCGGGCGGCTGGCGGATGAAGCCGTGGAAGCCCGCCTCGCGGCAGGCGCGGAAGAGCGGCGCCACGATCGCGCGCAACGCGTCGTCGCGGCCGTCGCGCTGCGCGAAGATCGCGCGGGCGAACTCGCGATGGTGGCGGAAGCTGCGGGCGTCGACCGGGGCCGCCATCGCGATGGCGTCGTCGTAGGCGGCGATCGCGCCTTCGCGGTCGTCGACGGCGACCAGCGCGTGCGCGCCGAGCGCCATCAGGTGCGGCAGTTGCATCGACGGCATGCCCGCCTCGCGTCCGGCCGCGACCGCCTCGCGCGACGCGGCGGCGGCCTCGCGCGCGCGGCCGGAGATGAGGTGCACGCCGGCCTCCTGGTGGCGGAAGTACGCGACGTCCATCCGGCGCGCGGGCCGGAGCGCGGTCCGCAGGCGATCGAGCGCCGCCTGGGCGCCGGGCACGTCGCGCGCGGCGGACGCCGCGCTCACGTCGGCGTGGTAGATCTCGAACAGCACCGAGGCGAGGCCGTGCTCGCGCGCGATCGCCTCGGCCTCGGCCATGCGCTTGCGCGCCTTCGCGTACTGACGCGTGATCTGTTCGTGGAACGCGAGATGCACGAGGAACCACACGCGGTTGAGCGGCGTGGCCTGCGGATCGTCGAGCCAGGGCAGCGCGAGCGCGATCAGCGCGTCGGCGGATTCGCCCTTGGTCGCCCAGTTGCCGTAGTTGAACAGCACCGAGGCCGCGGACAGCCGCAGGTTGACCGGCGTGGCGGCGATCTCGCGGCTCGCGAGCAGCGCGGCGACCGCCTGCGCGTGTCGCGCGAGTTCGGGATGGTTCGGCTGGCGGAACAGGACCGCGAGCAGCAGGCTCGCGCGCACGCGGAGTTCCTCGGCCGCGTCGCGCAGCACCGGCGGGCCCGCGAGCCCGCGCTCGATCACTTCGATCCAGCGGTCGAGCGGCGCGAAGTCCGCCCACTCGTGGTAGTGGCAGTCGATCGACGCGGCGGCCGCGAGCATCGCGTGGCGCGTGTCGCCCGCGTCCGCGAAGGCGTCGTGCGCGCGGGCGAAGAGCGCCTTCGCGCGCGCCGGGTCGCCGTAGGCGCAGGTGGTGGCGAGCGCGTAGACGAGTTCGGGCTCGCGCTCGCGCTCGGACTCCGGCAGCGCCTCGATCCATTCGCGCAGCGTCTCGTGCCTCCCTTCGCCGATCAGGCGGGTGGCGACGTGGCACGCGAGCGAGGCGAGTTCCTTCCACGATCCGGCGTCGCGATACAACGCCGCGGCCGCCTCGACGTCGCCGCGCTCGGCGAGCGTCCTCGCCGCGCGCGCCAGCGCGGCGCGCCGCTCGACCGGATCGAGCCGCTTCCGTCCCTCGGCGAGCAGGAACTCGCGGAACAGCGCGTGGAAGTGGTAGCTCGTGCGATCTCCCGCGCGCCGCCGGTCGACGAACATGTGGCGGCGGTACAGGTGCTCCAGCAGGCGCAGCGCGTCCGGGTTGCCGGACAGCGCCTGCGCCTCGTCGGCGGTGACCGACGGCAGGAACGCGCACAGCATCAGCGTCTGGCGATTCTCGGGGCGCGCGCGCGCGAAGATCTCGCCGGTGAAGAACGCGAACACCGCCTCGCGGCTGTCGTCGAGGGCGGAGGTGCTGCGCAGCGCGCCCGCGTCGGCGAGCGACAGGCGCTTCATCGACTCGCGCATCAGCACGAGCCCCGCCGCCCAGCCGTCGCTCGCGCGGTGGATGGCCTCGACGATCGCCGGCGACTCGCCGACCTTGCCGACCACCGCGGCGGCCTCGTCCTCGGTGAAGCGCAGCGACTCCCAGCCGAGCGACACCATCGCCTGCGTCGCGACGAGCCGGCTCATCTCGGGCGGCGGGTCGACGCGCGACAGGAAGATCAGGTTGATGCCGGCGGGGATCTCGGCGAGCGCTTCGATGAACGCCGCGCGCCACTCCTGGCTGCCGGCGGCCTCGTGGAAGTTGTCGACGACGAAGAGCGAGCCGGGGGGAAACAGCGCGAAGAACTCGCGCAGGAACCGCCGCGTGAACGCCGCGAGTTCGTTCGCGTACCCCGGGTTCCAGCGCGGCAGCGAGGATGCCTTGCGCGCGGCCTTGCCGCCGATCGACGCCGCCGCCACAGCGAGGTAGTGGAAGAAGGTCGGCGGATCGGCGTCCCCTGCGTCGGCCTGGAACCAGAGTCCGGGCGTGCGCCGCACCTCGACGTAGCTCGCGACGAGCGTCGTCTTGCCCGCGCCCGGCGGACCGGCGATGAAGATGACCGGGTGCGCGCGCGCGTCGTCGATCAGGCGGAACAGGCGCTCGCGCTTGACGACCGCGTACAGGCGCGGCCGGCTGAACTTCGCGAGCGTGGGAGCAGGAGCCATCGTGCGGGCATTGCCGGGCTCGGAGTCCGCCCGGAAAAACCCGCTACGTTACCGCTTTCGGGCGCCGCCGTGGGCGCGGCCCGGTCGATTCGATCGCGGCGATGCGCTCGGCGAGCGCGTCCACGCGCGCCTCGGCTTCCGCCGTGCCGCAGGAGAACGCATCGAAGTCGGCGCGCCGCGCGACGACCTCGGACTCCGCGGCGAACTCGCCCAAGCTCGACGCCGCGTGCTTCGACAACGCGGCCGGGACGCCGAGGAGCGAGCGCCCGGCGTCCGCGATCGCCTGTCCCGCGATCGGGCCGAACGCGGAGGCGAGCGCTCGCTCGACCACCCACGGGAAGGTTTGCGCCAGTTCCCCCAGCGTCGCCGCCAGCGCGGGATCGCCGTCGTTCTCCACCAGTTCGCTCCAGCGAGCGGGGTCGGAGGCGATGAGCGGCAGCGAGAACGGCGAGGTCGTCACCGTGAGGGCCGGCGCCGCGCCGGCGGGCGCGGGCGCGAGCGCACCGTCGCTGCCGATCGCGAAGGTCGCCGACAGCGGACCCGCCGTCAGCGCGAAACTGCGTCCGGCGAACGCCGCGAGCTTGGCGCGTGCCCAGTCCTCGCGCGCCAGCGCCCGGTTCGCGAGGCCCGCCGCCAGATCCTCCGGCGACATGCCTGCGTTCACGAGGGCACGACCTGCTGCTGGATGCCGGCGACCCGCCAGCCGGCGCTGCCGTCGACCGGCTTCACCAGGTTCCACACCTCGTCGAAGGGCTCGAGCACCCCTCCCTCGCGCGCGGTGCCCGAGAAGCGAACGCTCACCCAGTGGTTGCGGCCCTCGGTCGCGACGTCGATGACCTCGGCGTCGACCTCGGCGATCTCGGTCGGCCGCGCCGCGCCGGAGAGGTCCATCTCGCGCGTGAGTTCGCGCAGCAATTCGGGCGTCATCACATCGGCGAGCGCCTTCGTGTCGTGCCGATCGTGGGCGGCCTGAACGGCGAGGAACTGCCTTTTCGCCTCGCGCGCGAAGCCCGCGGCATCGAAGCCCGCGGGCACGTGCGGCGCGGCGCCCATCGCGGGCACGCCGCCGTACGCCGGCTCGACGCGCGCGGTGCGCGGCGGGACCTGCGTCTCGTAGCCGCCCGGCGTGGAGCCGAGCCCCGCGCCGGCGCCGGCGTAGGGCATCGCGGCGCGCGCGGGGGCGCGCCGGCCGAACGCGAAACGCAGCAGCGCGATCGCGGCCACGACGAACAGCGCGATCAAAAGGACGCTCGCGAGTTCTTCCGAGAACCCGAGGTACGACGCGAGCGCGGCGAGACCCAGGCCTGCCGCGAGGCCGGCGATCGGCCCGAGCCAGCGCGACCGGCCCGAGGCTGCCTGCGCCGCCCCGGCCGTGTTCGCCGCGCCTTGGGTGGCCGCCGCCGGACGGGCGTTGGCTCCGCCGGCGGGAGGCGCCATCACCGGATTGCTCGCCGGGCCCGCGCCCGGAGGCGTGGCCGCTGCGGCGTTCGAGGTCGACGCGCCGGCCGGGCTCGCGGCGGGCGCGGAAGGCGCGGGCGACTGCGCAGGGGGCGCGGCCTGACGCTGCGCGCCCAGGCTGCGGCCGCCGGAGAGCCGGCGTGCGTCGGCGACGTCGGCCGCGACGAGCGCGGTGGCGACGGCGAGGATTCCGAGGACGGTGAGCTGTTTCACGTTCGACTCCATCGTGTGACGGGCGGCGGGGCGCCGCGCGAGGGTGTTCCCCCGATGTTTCAGTAGACCCGCCCGACGTGCAGCGCCACCACGCCGGCGGTGAGGTTGTGGACTTCGACCGCGTCGAAGCCCGCCTGTTCCATCATCGCCTTCAGGGCTTCCTGGTCGGGGTGCATGCGGATCGACTCGGCGAGGTAACGATAGCTCGCTTCGTCCCCGGCGACCAGTGCGCCGAGGCGCGGCAGTACCTTGAACGAATACCAGTCGTAGGCCGGCGCGAGCGGCGCGGCGACCTTCGAGAATTCGAGGACGAGCGCCGCGCCGCCCGGAACGAGCACGCGCCGCATCTCGGCGAGCGCGGCCTCCTTGCGCGTGACGTTGCGGAGACCGAACGCGATCGAGACGCGGTCGAACGACCGGTCGGGGAACGGCAGCCGCTCCGCGTCGCATTGCACGACCGGCAGTTGAATCCCGGCGTCGAGGAGCTTGTCGCGGCCCTCGGCCAGCATCGCGTGGTTGATGTCGGTGAGCACCACGCGTCCGGTCGGACCTGCCGCCTGCGCGAACAGCCGCGCGAGGTCGCCGGTGCCGCCGGCGAGGTCCAGCACCCGCGCGCCCGCGCGGACCGCCGCGACGCCGATGGCGTAGCGCTTCCACAGCCGGTGCAGCCCGCCCGACATCAGGTCGTTCATCAGGTCGTAGCGGCGCGCGACCGAGTCGAACACGCCGCGCACGCGGCGCGTCTTCTCGTCGGGCGAGACGCGCTCGTAGCCGAAGTCGACCGGATCGGTCATCGCGACGGTGCGGCGATCGTTGCCGCGGCGCGCGCTGCGGAGGCGCGTGCGCGACGCGGGCTGCGGCTATCGGGGGTCACGCGACGCTCCCGCGGCGGCGAGCCGCTCGAGGTATCGCGCCCAGTTCTCGTCCTGCCGCTCGCCCAGGTCGTAGAGGTAGTCCCAGGAAAAGATGCCGCTCGCGTGGCCGTCGGTGAACGTCGGGCGGATCGCGTAGTGGCCGACCGCCTCGATCTCCGAGATGCCGACCTCGCGCTTGCCGACCTGCAGGGTCTCCTGTCCGGGGCCGTGCCCGCGCACTTCGGCCGACGGCGAGTAGACGCGCAGGTACTCGCAGGGCAGCCGGAAGGACCGGCCGTCGTCGAACGCGATCTCGAGCACGCGCGAGGCCTGGTGCAGCGTGATCGCTCTGGGGCGCGGCGTGGAAGGATCGAGTCCGGTCATGGAGCGGATGGCACGAAGGGCGCGAAGGCGGGATGGCTCGATTGTACGACGGGCGCCGGGAGGTCGGTCCGCGCGAATGAGGCTAGACTTCCGGCGTGCAGGAACGCCTGGCCTCGCTCGCGAATTCGTTCTTCGCCGGATCGCCGCTGCGCCACGCCGCGTACCGCTCGTTCTACGCGGGGTCGATCGCCGCGGCGCTCGGCTACACGATGCAGACGACGGTCGCCGCGTGGCTGATGGCGACGCTGACGCCGTCGGCGGTGATGGTCGCGCTCGTGCAGACCGCGAGCACCGCGCCGGCGCTGGTGTTCGGCCTCGTGGCGGGCGCGATGGGCGACATCATCGACCGCCGGCGCATCATCGTGGTCACGCACGTCGTGCTGGTGGCCCTGACCGCGCTGCTCGGCGTCGCCGAGCTGGCCGGACTCGTCGGACCGGCCGCGCTGCTCGCGGTCACGTTCCTGATCGGCGCGGCGTTCGTGTTCTACCAGCCCGCGCAGAGTTCGAGCGTCAACGACCTCGTGTCGCGCGCCGAACTGCCGCAGGCGGTGTCGCTCAACGCCGTGGCGTTCAACGTCTCGCGTGCGCTCGGGCCCGCGCTCGCCGGGGCGCTGACGGCGTGGGTCGGCACCGGGAGTGCGCTCCTCGCGAGCGCGGCGTTCTTCGTCGTGATGATCTTCGCCGCGCGCAGGCTCCCGGTGCGTCCACCCGCGCACCTGGGCGTCCCCGAACGCCTGCTCTCGGGCGTGCAGAGCGGCGTGCGCTACGTGCGCCATTCACCCGCGATGCGCGCGTTCATCATCCGCACGCTCTCGTTCTCCGTGTGCGCGAGCGCGCTGTGGGCGCTCCTGCCGGTGATCGCGCGCGACCAGCTCGCGCTCGGCGCCGGCGGGTACGGCCTGCTGTTCAGCATGTTCGGCCTCGGCGCGGTGACCGGCGCGATCGCGATGCCCGCGCAGCTCAAGGTGCGCACGCTCAACCGGACCGTGTTCAGCGGCATGGTGCTGTGGGCCGCCGCGAGCGTGCTGATCGCGGTGACGCTGGAGGTCGCGTTCGCCGCGGCCGGCGCGTTCGGCTGCGGCGCGGCGTGGGTCACCGTGCACGCGAGCCTGTCGACCGGAACGCAGACCACTGCGCCGGCGTGGGTGCGCACGCGCGCGGTCGCGATGAACCTCGTCGCCGTGCAGGCCTGCCTCGCGCTCGGGAGCCCGGTCTGGGGCGCGGTCGCCGCGGCCTTCGACACGCGCGTCGCGATGGCGCTCTCCGCCGCGATGCTGCTCACGCTCGTGCTGCTCAACCGCCGCGTGCGCGTGCGCATGGGAAGCGAAGCCGACGTGACGCCGGGCACGTTCGACGCGCTCGGGATCGACGAGGAACCCGGCCCCGACGACGGGCCGGTGCTGATCCAGATCGAGTACCAGATCGACCCGCCCGACCGCGAGGCCTTCGTCGACGCGATCCGCCGCGTGGGGCCGACGCGGCGACGCAACGGCGCGACGAGCTGGCGCGTGTTCCGCGCGATCGGCGTCGAGGGCCGCTACGTCGAGCGCTACGTCGTCGAGTCCTGGGCCGAGTACCTGCGGCTGCGCTCGCGCATGACGATGGCCGACCGCGCCGTGCTCTCGCAGGCGCAGGACCTGCAGTCGGCCGAGGTGCCGCTGCGGGTGTCGCGGTTCATCGGGGTCGATTGATTCAGTTGTCAGTTGACAGTTGGCAGTTGACAGGGGCGGCGGAGCGTCCGGTGGCGGCGCATCGAGCGCCGGGTTCAGGAGTCAGGAGTCGGGCGACAGAAGTCAGATGCGGCGGAGATTCCGGTGGCGGCGCATCGAGCGCCGATGCGCGATCCTCGCGGATCGGGCCGAAGATCCTCGTGGGTCCGGCTTGAGCCGGACGCCCTTCGCATCCATGCGCAGAACTGCGACGTCAGGAGACGCTGCGATCGACATCACGGCATCTTGTCATGCTGGGCATGGCTGCCGATCCACGCCCACAGGCAACCGCCGTCGACCTCCACCGCAAGCGCACGATAGTGCAGGCCAACACGCGCGGACCACACTCCCGAGCTTCTTGAAATGTAGCGACGGATGCGACGAGTCCGTTTTCAGCAACCGGAAGTTCTTGTCCGCGAGTTCACGAACCTCCGTCGGCAATGCGCTGTACTGCGCCCGGAATCGCGACGACGCCGAGTGTTTCACATCGGCCGGGTCTTTCCTGTGCGATGCTCGGCTAGCGCCTCCTCAACCAACGGATCGAGCTTTCCCGCAGCGGCATCAGCTTCGATCCGCCGATCCCACCGCGCATTTTCGTACGCGATGAACCAATCACGAAATGCAGCGAACGTCTTGTCATCAAGGCGCTCGATCTCCCGCTCGATCGCTCTGATGTCAGTCATGGCGAAGTTCTCCTCCGACCGCGCCGCCATTGCAGCGGCAGGCGCGGGCGCCTGGATCGGTGGTGCTCGCGTGGGTGTCGTTGCTTCGCGGCCGGCCCTTCCAGTCGGCCAGGGCATTGCGCCCGCCGTCGCCTGGCCGCTGGTCGTCCGACCCGTCCTTGGGTCGGAGCTTTTCTGTCTCGCCCACGCCTGGTTTAGCGTCCCGTCGACCGGGTAGTGCTCCATCGACAGCAGGCCCTGCCGATCGGCCAAGCGCAGGACCTCGGCGAAGAACCCCTCCACGACCCGGTGCGCCAGCAGCCGGGCGCGGCCCCTGGAGAAGGCCGAGTGATCCCACACCGCTTGACAGCCTCTCAGGCATCACGCCTTGCGCGCGCCCTCGCCGGCCAAACGCGAAGCGGGCAGTGCTTGGCGGCGTGCGCGAAGTACTTGTCGGTTGCAAGAAGCGTCGGATGTTCTCACGCTGCATCGCGCCGCGTAGTTCGCGCTCGATAAGCGCCTGGGCGAGCAGCGCAAAGAAGTATGGCGTGAAGCCTCGATGCGTCCCTCGTTCTTGAGGAACACCGGGGCGATCTCGCGCACGGTCTTGACCTGCTCGAAGCGCTTCTCGATAGTGGACCGGCCCTTGTGGGCCTCGAGCACCTGGGCGGCGGTGAGGTTGCGGTGGTTGCTGAGTAGCGGACACATCCCGTCGCTTCTGCGGTCGTAGGCGACGGCGTCCTCGTCGAGGCGATACTCGATGTCGAAGCGGCGGAGGGTGATGCGGCGGTAGGCGGTGTCAGGACCGGGGCGGCCACGCCGGGCCTGCTTGAAGCTGTGCTCCTCGCGCACCACGCGCTGCACCTTCAGGTAGCGGGCGACCCGGTACTGCTCGAGGATTTCCTGCACGCGGCGGTCGATCTCGGCGGCGCCGCGCAACCGCGCCCGGGCGCCGGCGAGGCGCCGGTGCAGCTGCTCGAGTTGTTCGGTGGCGGCGGCGACCCGGCGGTCGCGGGCGGCGCGCTGCTGCAGGGTGAGCAGCGTGCTCCACACCCAGGGGATGGGCCAGCCCTCCATCGAGGACAACTGCGGCCGGTACACGTACCAGCAATCCCGCGGGCCGTCGGCGTGCCGGACATTCGGCCGCTCCCGGACCAGTTCCCAGTCCGGGGTGTGGGACTGGATCCACTTGCGAAAGCGCGCATCCTCCTGGCGGCTTCGCGGCATCACGGTGACGAAGCGCCCGCCCGCAGCGTCGATGTGCTGCATGTTCGCGTACGAGCACAGCTTGGGGTCGGCGACGTACAGGAAATCGGACCGGCCGGCCACCGCGCGGTACCGGCCGCAGAAGGCCACCGAGGTCGAGTCGTCGTGCGGCCGATCAAAGGTCACGCCAAAGCGCCGCCCCACCGCGACCACCACCTCGGTGAGCAGCGCCGCGCGGTCGGCGTCGAAGAGTCGATCCAGGGCGCGGCCGATGCGGTCGTCTGACAATCGCCGCATCTGGTCGGCGTCGATGCCGAACATCCCCGCGGCGAAACCGTGGACCGTCTCCTGTCGGCGTGGCAAGCTCGTGCGCCGCCGTCTCTCGGCCGAGCAGGCCCGGCTCATGCGTCAGGCCCTCGCCAACTACCGCAAGGTCAAGAAGCTACTGCGTGCCTGGGAGAGCGAAACCGAACGACTCATCGAGGCCGAAGCGCCTCGCGATCACTGATCCCGGCGAGCGCTCCGGAAATTACCGGGAAATGCGTCCGGCGATGTGCGGAATGCAAGACCAGCAGCTCCAGAAGCAGCACCGACGAGCAATGCAACATTCCCAACCTCCATTTCGCCTATCCTATCCAAAGACCCTTGGAAGACGAATTTCGAGGGAAAGCTCAGAGTGCTCCTCGTGCGATTCACTTTCGTCCGGTGGCGCGTCCGCGGGGGCGACGAAGCCGAACTGCCGGATCATGCGGCGCAGGCGCGGCCGCGATACCCGGAGGATCTCGCAGGCCTGTCCGCGGTGCCAGCCCGTGGCTTCCAGCACGCGCAGGACGTGCGCCTTCTCGATCTCGAGCAGGCTGCGTTGCGCGACGGGCTCGGCCGGCTTCGCGATCTGGCCCGGGTGCGAGCAGAGGTGCGCGGGCAGCATGTCGCAGCCGATCGTCTCCGACGAGGACAAGGCGACCGCCTTCATCAGCACGTTCTCGAGCTCGCGCACGTTGCCCGGCCAATCGTACGCCTGGAAGCAGCGCAGCGCGTCGCGATGCATGCGCACCGTGCCGTGCCGCACTTCCCGATTGATGCGCACGAGCAACGCCTGCACCAGCTCGGGCACGTCCTCGCGCCGCTCGCGCAGCGGCGGCAGGTGAATCGTCACCACCTGCAGGCGGTAGTACAGGTCCTCGCGGAACGCCCCCTGCGCGACGCGCTCGCGCAGGTCGACGTTGGTCGCCGCGATCACGCGCGCGTTGGTTTTCTGCGGAGTCCGGCCCCCCAGCGGCACGAATTCCCTCTCCTGGAGCACGCGCAGGAGCTTCGCCTGGACGGCGGGCGACAGCTCGCTCACTTCGTCCAGAAAGATCGTGCCGTTGTTCGCCATGGCGAACTTGCCCGCGTGCCGCTCCACCGCGCCGGTGAAGGCGCCCTTTTCGTGCCCGAACATGTCGGACTCGATCAGCGTATCCACGAGCGCCGCGCAGTTGACCGCGACGAACGGTCCGGAGGGATTGGCGCCCGCGCGATGGATGGCGCGCGCCACCAGCTCCTTGCCGGTGCCCGATTCGCCGGTGATCAGGACGGTGACCGTGCTCTGCGCGGCAAGGCCGATGGTCTTGAACACCTCCTTCATCACGCGGCTGTGTCCGACCATGACTTCGCCGCCGGGCCGCGCTCCGCCCGGCGCCGGAACGACCAGCACGCTGTCTGCGTCCGCGTCGTGCGCGCGCAGCGCCTTGGCGACCGCGGCGTCCAGCTCGTCGATGTCGATCGGTTTCTGGATGTAATCGGTGGCGCCTCCCTGCATGGCCTGGATGGTGCTCTCCATTTCATGGAACGCGGTGATCATGATGACCGGCGCGGTGGGGCAGACCCGCTTGAACTCGGGCAGGGCCTGCAGGCCGGTGCGCCCCGGCATGCGGATGTCGAGAACCACGAGGTCGGGACGCAGCGCCCTCGCCGCGGCGAGCCCTTCCTCCGCGCTGTGCGCGACGTGGGCCGCGTGGCCCTGGGCACGCAGATGAAGCTGCAGCGTGCGGCAGCTCGCGAGGTCGTCGTCGACGATCAGGACCGCGCTCATGCGACGACCCCCTGCGCCGCGGCCAAGGCCAAAGCCCTCGGGCTCACGCCGCATCCCCCACCGGACCGACCGGCAGGGTCACCGTCGCGCAGGTCCCCCCGTGTGGAGCGGCGCGCAGCTCGAGCCGGCCGCGGTGCTGGTCGACGATGCGCTTGGCGATGGACAGGCCGAGGCCGGTCCCCTTGGCGCGGCTCGTGTAAAACGGCTCGAAGACGCGCTCGCGCAGCGCCGGCGGGATTCCGCAGCCGTTGTCGAGGACTTCGACGCAGATCTCGGCCGGCTGCGGCCCGAGGCGCAGCCGGGCGCTGACCACGACCTCGGGGGTGCGACCCGCGACACCCTCGGTCGCCTGCACCGCGTTCATGATGAGGTTGGAGAATGCCTGCCGCAGCTTGTTGGCGTCGCCGTGCAGCGTGGGCAGGCCGGGTTCACAGCGGGTCTCGACCCGCGCCTTGCGCTCCTCGATTTCGCGCTGGGCGAGCAGCACGGCGGCGTCGAGCAGCTTGCCCAGACTGAGCCAGGTCGGCTGCAAGGCGTCCGGGCGCGAATACGTCAGCAGGTCGGACAGAACCTCCTCCATGTAGCGCACCTGGTCGAGCGCGATGCGGTTGATCTCGTGCTCGCTGTCGGTCGGCGGCCGGCCGGTCTGCTTGCCGAGGATACCGAGGCTCATCTTGATGGTCGACAGCGGGTTGCGCAGGTCGTGCGCGATCATGCTCGCCGCCTGGCCCATGGCCGCGAGCGCCTGCGTTTCGGCGTGCCGGCGGTTGCTCGCCGCGACCTCCTCCTGCAGCCGCCGGCGCTCGGTGATGTCTTCGGCCTCGGCCAGGAAATGGGTCACGGCCCCGCGCTCGTCGCGGATCGGCGAGATCGCGATGTGCTCCCAGTACGTCTCGCCGTTCTTCCTGCGGTTGCACAGCTCGCCCCGCCATTCCGCCCCCGCGCGGATCGTGGC
>JAANMY010000727.1_pt1 | contig 43557 bp, 46 predicted proteins | sample 7279691 | NCBI WGS metagenome assembly JAANMY01 (sample SAMN14094543, study PRJNA606508) | bioreactor metagenome | isolation source: A lab-scale SPAN reactor treating ammonium-rich wastewater day 388 | place: Ireland: Galway | collected 2018-02-07 | reverse complement strand
CTAATTTTTAATATTTTTTCTGAAAAGGCTCTCTATTTCAGTAATTAGTATATTATACGTTTCGGTAAATGTTTTATTGAATCTATCAAGATTTACTTTCTTTTGATATATTATTGGTCCTGTATCAATTCCTTCATCAACTAAATGTATAGTTACCCCGCTAGGTGTTTCATCATAAAACGACCAAAAATTTGGGTGAGCACCTCTATTCCAAGGAAGGTAAGATATGTGAAGATTAATAATTGGTGCAGCGGTATTTAATAATAATTCTTTTGATAATATGTGCTTGTATCCAAAGCTTATTACAAAATCAAAACCTTTAGTCGATATTATTTTTTCACTTGTATGCCAAACCTCATGTCCTAAGTTGACTATATCAAATATTAGTGACGTCTTTTCAGCGGTGTATCCTAAAAATAATACTTTACTCTTTGGCGAATCAACAGCTTTTATTAATGTTAGGTTTGAATTTTTCATGGTTTTTTACAGAAATGCTTATTCGTTATGTCAGTCAATAAGTTCCCACTTCATTGGTGTTCCGAGAGTTACATCTTGGTTAACAGCTCGACCAATAATGTACGTTAAAAATTTTGGTGGTAATCCCAGGCCAGGTCGGACACTGCGAAGATTTTCGTAAGTAAATACGTCGCCAGCTTTCATATTTTGTGCAACATATAGTGAGCGACGAAGAACGCGCGAATCTACTTCTTTTTTTGTACAGCCATAATGCACAGTGCCAAGCGCATCATGCGCTCGTGCGGTCTCCTCTACCAGCATTTTTAATTCATGGGGTTCCAGTGAGAATTCTGCATCTACTTCGCCACCACTTCTATCCAGCACAAAGTGTTTTTCGATTACCGTAGAGCCTAATGCTACAGCTGCGACAGCAACGCCTACGCCTGGTGTGTGATCAGATAAACCAACCTGACAATTGAAAAGCTGCGCTAAATGGGGAATGGTGCGTAAGTTTGCATCTACCGGACGGGCAGGGTAGTTACTGGTGCACTTGAGTAATATTAGATCTTTACAACCGTTATTACGCAGTACTTCAACAGACTCTGCAAGCTCTGCCTGAGTCGCCATGCCGGTAGACATAATAACGGGTTTACCGGTTTTCGCTACTGCTGCCAAAAGACCGTGGTCGATATTCTCAAAGGAGGCGATTTTGTAGCAGGGCACGTCAAGCGACTCAAGAAAGTCTACAGCCGTTAAGTCAAACGGCGAGCTAAACGCCAACATCCCTTTGCTATTGGCATAATCAAAAATCGGTTTATGCCACTCCCAAGGCGTCATGGCAACTTTGTATAAGTTATACAGCGAGTTGCCTTGCCACAGGCTATTTTTATCAGCGATAAAAAACTCGCGCTCGTGAATATCCAGAGTAATGGTATCTGGTGTGTAGGTTTGCAGTTTGAGTGCATGTGCGCCCGCTGCTGCGGCGGCATCAACTAAGGCCATGGCTTTTTCCAGCGATTGGCCATGGTTACCCGACATCTCAGCGATAATAAAGGGCTGTTGTGTTGGCCCAACCAGACGGTTACCTATTTTTATCTCTGACATTATCTTTTTACCACCACGTTTAATATTTGCTCTACCACTAAAGGCGTACCGGCACTAGCCGGTACCAGGTTTTTCGCCCGCTGGCCAATCTCGTCCAGCAGTGCTGGCTGGGACAGGTAATAGCATAGTTGCTCTGCAAAGAACTCTGCTGACATTTCAGCAGCCTGACCCAACCAGACACAGGCGCCGAGCTCGTCCAGATACGCCGTTGTCGCCTGCTGATTTTCGGCAACGGTCACTACTAAGCCCGGCAGACCACAAATACATCTCTCCCAATGGGTGGCACCGCCTGCACCGAGCATGAGTCTGGCCCGGTACATCAGGCTGGCCATGTAATTACATTGCACATGTAATTGCACATTAGGCAGGCGCGCCACTTGCTGTTGTAGCATGGCGCGCCACGGGTTATTTGCGCCTATCACTATATCGGCCGTTACCTGCTCTGACTTTAACTGTGCAATGGCATTAACGGCCAGTGTGGTTAAATTTTGCTCATCACTGCCACCAAAGCCAACCAAAATATGCTTTGGCTGGCTAGTGCCAGGGCTTTGATAAAATTCATCGCGCAGCAGAGCATAACGCGGGCCTAATAGTTGTCTGCAGTGCGCCGGCACTAACTGCTGGTAGCGATTCTGGGCGTTAGGCAGCAGGTTTTGATCCAGTAAGATGTCGCAGTCATGCTGTCGGTTGGCTAAATCATCTATTACTAATATGTTGTCGCAGCGCTTTCGCATCAGCTGGCAATAGGCTTGCCCCAACTGATAATGATCCAGCACTAACAACTGATAAGACGAGGTAACACATGTCAGACACTGCCGGGCATCATCAACTTCGTTGTCGATAGTATCAGGCAGCGTTATTACAGTAACGTTTTGTTCTCTGAGCCAGTCGATTAAATGGCCTTCATGAGGCCGGCAAATAAAATCACACACTGCCCCCCGTTGCTTCAGGGCTTTGGCCAGAGTAAGACAACGCATAATATGGCCGCTGCCAATAGACACCGAGGCATCGGCCCGTAGCAGCACCTTCATGTCAGGTATTGTCCTGTTGCAGCATTTTGTACAGTAGTTCAGCCCGCTGCCAGTCCTCCGGGGTGTCAATATCTTGTACCAGATGATCAGGTAGCACCAGCATGCGCGAGTTGGCGGCAAAAATGCTTTTGCTGTTATCCAGCCAGCTGCTGGCTTTAGCCCAGTACAGTTGACCGGCATCATGATAAGCCGGAGTTAGGTCCTGCGAGCGTTTACCTATGCTGGCCGGATCAAACGGTGCTACACCGCCGCTTTCTGTCATCACCAGAGCGCGCTGAATGGGAAAAGAAAAGCGGGCAGCAGTAAACACATAATCAGCGCTGCTTTGCTCAAGTTGCAGCAGGCTGTCGCGGATCACGGAAGCGGTTAATAAGGGGGTTGTAGCGTATAGACAGGCACAATAACTAAGTGGCCAGCCAAGCGTTTGCAGCTGTGTAATGGCATTACGGATCACGGCGCTGGTGCCAGTGTAATCATCGGCCAGTGTGCTGCTGCGCATAAAAGGCACTTCAGCACCGTATTGACGGGCGATAGCGGCAATTTCATCATCGTCGGTCGACACCACTACTTTGTCTATTACGCCGCTGTTAAGGGCGGTTTCTATCGGGTAGGCCAGCATGGGTTTGCCGCAGAAGTCTTTAATGTTTTTGCGCGGGATGCGTTTACTGCCGCCACGGGCCGGAATAATAGCAATATTCATCGCAGTAATTCTGTCAGGGTATCGGCTACGTATTGCTGCTGCTCGCCGGTTAGCTCAGGGTACATCGGCAGGCTGATAATGCGCTCGTAAAAATCTTCTGCCACCGGCAAGTCGCCCCAGTCAAAGCCCAGTTGCTGATAATACGGCTGGGTATGAATAGGAATATAATGCACATTCACACCAATACCAGCATCGCGTAGGCCGTTAAATACGGCCTGGCGTTTGTTTTTGTCATCAAGCCGGACAATAAACAAATGCCAGGCGCTGATATTAATATCATCCAGTTGTGGCAGGCTTAGCGGTAAGTCTGCCAGCAGGCGGTGATAATTGGCTGCCAGCAGCTGGCGTTTTTGGATAATAGGCAGTAAACGCCGGCTTTGGCTTAGGCCGAGCGCCGCCTGCAGGTCGGTCATGCGGTAATTAAAACCCAGCAGTAACTGCTGATAATACCATGCGCCGTGGCTGGGCTCGGTCATCTGGCTCTCATCCCGGCTGATGCCGTGGCTGCGCAATAAGCGCATTTTATCGGCCAGCGCGGCGTTATTGGTCAGTGCCATGCCGCCTTCGGCGGTGGTAATAATTTTAACCGGGTGAAAGCTAAAAACGGTGATATCGCTGTAACGGCAACTGCCAACCGGCTCGTCCTGGTAACTGGCGCCCACCGCATGCGAGGCATCTTCAATAATGGCAAAACCAAACTCTTTCGCCAGATAATGAATTTGCTGCATATCACAGCTGCTACCGGCCAAATGTACCGGTATCACCAGCTGTGGCAGGCTGTCGCTGCTGCGGGCAGCCTCCAGCTTTTGCCTGAGTTTATCCACTGCCATATTGCCACTGTCGGGCTCTACGTCGACAAAGTCGATATCGGCGCCACAATAACGGGCACAGTTGGCCGAAGCGACAAAGCTGATAGGCGAGGTCCACACCCGGCTACCGGGGCCAATACCCAGCGCTAAACAGGCGATATGCAGCGCTGAAGTGGCGCTATTTACCGCCACCGCATATTCGGCACAGGTAAGCTCCGCTAAGCGCTGTTCAAAGGCTGGCACTGCCGGGCCCTGGGTTAAAAAGTCGCTTTGCAGCACTTCGGTTACTGCATCGATATCAGCTTGGGTAATATGTTGGCGGCCGTAGGGGATCACAGCATGGCTTCCTGATTAAACTGCTGCATCTGCGCCACAGTTAAAAAATCCGGGTTAGTGTCAGATACATATTCAAAACCCGGCGCCACCAGCTTACCGCGCTCGTTCAGTGCATTGCTAGAAAAGTCATTGCTGCGGTTAAAAAACTTAATCGCCGGCGCGATAACAAAATGGTCATTGAACTCGTAAGTATGATACGACATATCCCCGGGGCACATCATCTCATGCAGTTTTTCGCCGGGGCGAATGCCGATAATTTTATGCGGTAAATGTGGCGCCATAGCGGTCGCTAGATCAACGATGCGGATAGACGGAATTTTCGGCACAAAAATTTCACCGCCCAACATCCGTTCAAAGTTTTTCAGCACAAAATCGACGCCTTGCTGCAGGCTAATCCAAAACCGAGTCATATCGGCGTGGGTAATAGGAATATGGTCGCTACCGTTGTCAATTAACTGTTGAAAAAACGGCACCACTGAGCCGCGTGACCCCACCACATTGCCGTAACGCACCACGGAAAAACGCGGCCTGCTGCCGCCTACCATATTGTTGGCGGCTATAAACAGCTTGTCCGACGCCAGCTTGGTCGCGCCGTAAAGGTTTACCGGGTTGGCGGCTTTATCAGTCGATAGCGCAATCACTTTTTCGACACCGGTTTCAATGGCTGCGGTGATCACATTTTCAGCGCCATTGATGTTGGTGCGGATACACTCGGTAGGGTTATATTCTGCCGCCGGTACCTGCTTAAGCGCCGCAGCGTGAATAACATAATCGACACCATGCATGGCGCGGATTAAGCGGTGTTCGTCACGTACATCGCCAATAAAATAGCGCATGCAGCTTTGGTGGTATTTCTGCTGCATTTCGTACTGTTTTAGCTCATCGCGCGAATAAATAATGATCTTCTTCGGTTTATAACGCGCCAATAAGGTTTGGGTGTATTTATGGCCAAAAGAGCCGGTGCCGCCGGTAATTAAAATCGTTTTGCCATCAAACATAAGTTGCCCTCAACAAGCACTTAATCTGTGAAAGAAGCTTTGCCTGACCTTAGCATAAAGCATGCCGTAACAGCTAACACATTCAGTTTAAACACTTTAATACTAAACCAGTTTAGCTGTTGTGGCGCAATTTTATTTACTGGCTGCCAGCGGCCTTATTGGCTAAACTATAACCAGTTTTTGCGGCAAAGTGGTGGTGTGATGAAACTAAATACTCCGGGTAGTCTGAATACGTTAAATCAGGCGCAGTTACAGCAAGAGAATTTACTGAAAAAGCTGGCAACCGCCCGCCGCATCAACAGTGCCGCTGACGACGCAGCCGGCTTGCAAATTGCCAATCAACTGTCCAGCAGTATTAACGGCAAAGCGCAGGGTGAGCGTAACGTTTATGACGGTATATCCCTGGCGCGTGTATACGAGCAAAGCTTGCAGGGCATTAACGATAATTTAGGCGAGCTAAGCCGTTTAGCCGTGGCGGCAGGCAATGGCATTTACGGCACACAAGAGCGTGCCGCGTTGCAGGCAGAAGCTGATTCATACGTAGCAAACGCGCAGCAAATTATCGATAATTCAGAGTTCGCTGGTAAAAAACTGTTTGGTGCCGATGCCGCAGTGGCGTTTGGCACCGGCTCTGGCAGTGTTAACCTGACTACAACCGATGTTGCTGCGGGATTACAAAACACCAATGCCCTGAATATTGATTTAACCAGCAGCGCCGGTGCTGCCGCCGCGCTGGATAGCCTGGCGCAAGCGCGGGATTATATCGGTGAATTACAAACTCAGGCCGGTGCTGAAGCCAACCGTTTTGCCAGTGCGGCCAGCAATTTAAATAATCAGCAAATTGCCGAGTCGGCGGCGCGCAGCCGGATTGAAGATCTGGACTTTGCCCGTGCGACCAGCGATAAAGCTGCCGCTGATGTGCTGGCGAACAGTTCAGTCAGCGTGGCGCTGCAAGCCCGATTGTCACAACAACAGGCGCTTAATCTGCTAAGTTAATCCCCCGCTGAGTGGATCGGCGAATTGGTATGGCCATTAAAACGCTATTTTTTTGACACAGTGTCAAAAAAATAGCGTATCAGCTTGCAAGCTGACCGATGCGCAGTACAATGCAATTAAAGCCTGATAAAAGCAAAAGCAGCGGCATGTCGAATACCCTTTCAGTCTATATTGTGGATGAACAAAGCGGACGTAGTAGCCGGTTAAGCACGGTACTTAACTTTATTAACGAGTCGCATCAACAAATTAGCCTTGAAGATCTACAGCAGCGTTTAACCGCTGAGCCGCCTGCAGTGGTGCTGTTAGGGGCCTTATCTGAGCCGGTACAGGCTGATTTACTCAAGCGCTACCCGGCCACCGCCTTTCTGCTATTAGGCGAAACTCTGCAGCCTTTACTGCAATATGCCAATGCAGTGGGTTTACTGACCGAACCTTTTGCCTACGCCAGCCTGACTCTGCTACTGCGCGATGCACAGCAATACCATCGTTTGTTACCCGTGCAGCGCGAGCAAAACAGCACACTAAAATTTGATGGCATGGTGGGTAATTCGCCGCCGATGCAGCAAGTGCGGTTTTTAATCTCTCAGGTGGCCAAAACTGATGCCAATGTGTTAGTGCTGGGCCCCTCTGGTACCGGCAAAGAAGTGGTGGCACGCAACATTCATTTATTGTCTAACCGCGCAGCCGGCCCCTTTGTGCCGATTAACTGCGGCGCTATACCAGCAGAGCTGTTGGAAAGCGAGCTGTTTGGCCATGAAAAGGGGGCCTTTACCGGCGCCATTTCAACCCGCAAAGGCCGCTTTGAGCTGGCGCAGGGCGGCACGCTGTTTTTAGATGAAATTGGCGATATGCCGCTAAATATGCAGGTAAAGTTGCTGCGTGTGTTGCAGGAGCGCACTTATGAGCGGGTTGGCGGTAGCACGGCCATTAAAGCCGATGTACGGATTGTCGCGGCAACACACCGTGACTTAGAACAGATGATCAGCGAGAACAGTTTTCGCGAAGATTTGTATTACCGCTTAAATGTGTTCCCAATTGAAACGCCAGCGCTGAGCGAACGCACTGAAGATCTGCCGCTGCTTATTAGTGAGCTGTTAAAGCGCCAGGCCAAACAAAGCCAGGCTATGGTCAAATTTACCGAGCATGCGATGCAAAGCCTGCAACTGCATAGCTGGCCGGGTAATGTGCGCGAGCTGGCTAACCTGCTGGAGCGGATGGTGATTATGTACCCGGATCAGGTGGTCGATGTGGCTGAGCTGCCGCAAAAGTACCGTCATCTGGATATCGACAGCTATGTGCCGCAGTATCCGGAAAGTCTGCAGGAACGTGACTTGCTGAACGAACTGTTTCAAGGCACTGATGAAGATAGCAGTGACGATGATGTCAGTGCTAGCGGCCACGACAACAACGCTGACAATCTGTTTAGTGCCAATGTCGCGGATGCGTTGCAGGACTTGCCTGAGCATGGCCTGGATTTAAAAGAATACCTGGCCGAGCTTGAGATCCGTTTTATTTCGCAGGCCTTAGAGCGACACGAATTTGTCGTGGCCCGTGCGGCTGAAGTGCTGGGGCTGCGCCGTACTACGCTGGTGGAAAAAATGCGCAAATATAACCTGGGTAAAGAAGAGTAAATACCGGGCAATCAGCAAGGCGTCAGTGCTTTGACGCTATTAAATCTAATTTAAGTTTCTGATTTTAAATGCTAAACCTGCTGGCATAATGCCTGCATAGTCACCTGCTGATAACTGATGTGCAGGGGGAATGATGTCAGCAGAGCGTGCGACCAGCCTGGTAAACCAGCCAGCGCCAGCAGAAACGACACCACTAAGCGATAATCTGGCGGCGATGCGCCCGTCATTACAGCTATTGCCGGCCACTACGCCAGATCCACTATTGCAAGCTCTGCCAGCCGCGGTGATCCTGCTTGACCAACGCGGCCTGGTGTATCAGGCCAACCCGGCAGCGATAGCGTTGCTAGGCGAACCCTTACTCGGCCAAGCCTGGTTTAACGTAATAAGCCGCTGTTTTCGCCCGCGCAGCGATGATGGCCTGGAAGTATCACTAAAAGATGGCCGTCGGGTGAAGCTGCAAATCAGTACCTTGCCCGGTGAAGCGGGTCACCGGGCTGGCCAGCTGATCATGCTAACCGATTTAACCGAAACCCGTCAGCTGCAAAGCCGGCTGGCGCATCTGCAGCGGCTATCCTCATTGGGAAAAATGATGGCCAGTCTGGCACATCAAATCCGCACGCCGTTATCGGCGGCGCTGTTATATGCACAAAACCTGGCCAACCCGCGCGCCACCGTACAAATGCAGCAACAATTTCAGCAAAAGCTGTTGTCGCGGTTAAATGATTTAGCTCAGCAAGTGGAAGATATGCTGCTGTTTGCCCGCAGTGACAGTGCCGGGCAAGTCGCGCCTTTTAGCCTGAACGCCTTATTAAGCCAGCTGCACAGCAGTGTCGAGCTGCTGTTACAGCAACAGCAGGCGACACTGCAGATTAATTGCAAAGATGACTCGGTAAATTTGCTGGGTAACCAACACGCGCTGTGCGGTGCATTACAAAACCTGATTCAGAACAGTGTGCAGGCCAAAGGCTGTGGCGCCAGCATAACGATGCAGCTTGGGCCAGATCCGGTCAACAGCAGTATGCTGCTAATACAGCTAACCGACAATGGCCCCGGGGTAGCCCCTAAGCTACAGGAAAGCTTGTTTGAACCCTTTGTTACCGGCCGGCCCAATGGCACCGGCCTTGGCCTGGCGGTCGTCAAAGCTGTGGTCAGCTCCCATCAGGGATCGGTGTGTTATGTACCGGGGTACAGCGGTGCTTGTTTTCAGCTCCGGCTGCCTGTTCACCCGCTAACGTCAGAGGAGTAAGCGATGAGCCAATGCATTTTACTGGTAGAGGATGACAGTGGCCTGCGCGAAGCGCTGCAAGATACGCTGCAACTGGCCGATTACCGCGTGATAGCGGCAGACAGTGCTGAGCAGGCGCTGTTGCTACTAAAACAGCACCGTGTTGAGCTGGTAATCAGCGATGTGCAAATGCAAGGCGTATCTGGCTTAACGCTATTAAAAACGCTGCGTGAGCAATACCCGCAAACCCCGGTGCTGATGATGACCGCCTATGCCACAGTGAAGGCGGCCGTAGAGGCCATTCAGCTGGGCGCGGTGGATTATCTGGCTAAACCCTTTGCACCGCAGGTGCTGGTGAACACGGTAAGCCGCTATGTCAGCCCGGCGCCGGTAAGCTTGTGTGAGCCGGTGGTAGCCGCCGCAAGCTCAAAACAATTATTAACACTTTGCGCCAAAGTGGCCCGTACCGATGCCAGCGTCATGATTACCGGCCCCAGCGGCTCGGGTAAGGAAGTGCTGGCACGCTACATTCACCAGTTGTCTGAGCGCAGCCAGGGGCCTTTTGTGGCAATAAATTGCGCTGCGATCCCGGAGAATATGCTGGAGTCAACCTTATTTGGTTATGAGAAAGGCGCTTTTACCGGCGCGATTAGCGCTTGTCCGGGTAAGTTCGAGCAGGCGCAGCAGGGCACCATTTTACTGGATGAAATTACCGAGATGGATTTAAACCTGCAGGCGAAGTTACTGCGGGTATTGCAAGAGCGTGAAGTTGAACGCTTAGGCGGCCGAAAAACCATTAAGCTGGATGTACGGGTGCTGGCCACCAGCAACCGCGATTTAAAACAGGCCGTAGCTGAGGGGCGTTTTCGCGAAGACTTGTACTACCGCTTAAACGTGTTTCCGCTTTGTTGGCCGGCGCTGAGCCAGCGCCCGGACGATATAGTGCCGCTGGCAGAGCACCTATTGCAACGCCACTGCCGCCTGGCCGGCCGTGCACTGGCCACGTTAAGCCCGCAGGCAGCTGAGTATCTGACAAGCTACCACTGGCCGGGCAATGTGCGTGAGCTGGATAACGTGATCCAGCGGGCACTGATCATCAGCAGTGCTGCGGTTATTACGGTAGAAGATATTCTACTGGAGCAGGTTAACAGTAATCCTGTAACGGTGATAAATCAGATGTCGCAGGCAACAGACAGCAGCAGTAGCGAAGATCAGGCAGCAGCCGGCGATTTCAAAAGCAGCGTGCACGAGCAGGAGCACCGTATTATTCTGGCGACCATGAAAGCCTGTGCTAACCGGCGTAAAGACGTTGCTGAGCGCTTGGGCATTAGTGACCGCACCTTGCGTTATAAATTGGCCAGAATGAAAGAACAAGGTATTGCCGTTCCCGCCTGACCTTGCTGTTCAGGCCACTTTGGCAACACGACAAAACCCTCTCAACTGAGGGTTTTTTGCTATTAATCAACAATTTAAAACTGGCACAACTCCTGCTTTAGTTAGCCTAACTACCCAGGCAGCAATTATTTGACAGGTGATGCCATGAATATTAAAGGTCAGGCCCTTTACGCCGAAATGCAATCGTTGGCCAGCCAGGCCAGAGGCGTTGGCACTGAGCTGCGACTGCCCAAAGTTGAGCAGGTTAACGCCAGCCAAAGCGATTTTAGCAGCATGCTGACCAATGCCTTGAATCATGTGAATAACCTGGCACAGGAAACCAGTAAGCTGCGTACTGCTGTGGAGCTGGGCGATCCGAATGTATCCCTGGCCCAGGTGATGATTGCCAGCCAGAAGTCGTCGCTGGCGTTTGAAGCGACAGTGCAGGTACGTAATAAACTGGTTGAAGCCTACAAAGACATTATGTCGATGCCGGTGTAACGGAGGAATAAGTTGTGGCTGAAAATCAATCCACCGAGCTGGCGCTGACAGGTAACGATTACAATAGCGGTGAGCAGCAAGAGCAAAAAGCCGGTTTTATCGGCTCGCTGGGCGGCATGGATCTGGTGCGCCAGATAACCTTAATTGTTGCCTTAACCATCTGTCTGGCGATTGCCATACTGATTATCCTCTGGGCCCGTCAGCCGGAAATGCGGCCGCTGGGCAACTTTCCTACCCAGGAGCTGATTCAAACCTTAGATCATTTGGATGCACAGAAAATTGATTACAAGCTCGAGGGTAATGTGATCTATGTGCCGGAAGATAAGTTCCAGAGCATTAAGCTGTCGTTATCCCGCGCTGGCCTGGCCAAAGAGCCTGATACCGGCACCGAATTTTTACTAAAAGACAGCGGTTTTGGTGTCAGCCAGCGTTTGGAAATGGAGCGGTTAAAACATAGCCGTGAACAACAGTTAGCGCGCACTATAGAAGAGCTGCAAAGCGTCGCCCGTGCCCGTGTGCTATTAGCCATTCCAAAAGAAAACGTCTTTGCCCGGGTAGAAAAATTACCTTCAGCGACAGTGTTGGTCACTGCCCGTGGCGGCACCGTGATCCGCGACAGCGAAGTGGATGCGATAGTGGATATTGTCGCTTCAGCGGTGCAGGGATTGTCGCCTTCACGCGTAACGGTAACCGATCAGAACGGCCGTCTGCTAAACAGTGGCTCGCAGGATGCCAGCTCCAGCCGCACACGCAAAGAATATGAGTTGCAACGTACCCGTGAGGAAGAATACCGTCAGAAAGTTGACTCCATCTTAATGCCGGTGCTGGGCTTTGGTAATTACACCGCACAAGTTGATTTGTTGATGGACTTTACCGCCACCGAGCAAACGCAAAAGCGCTTTAACCCAGACCTGCCAGCTATTCGCAGCGAAATGACTATTGAAGAAAACAGTGTGGGTGGTGTTAGCGGCGGTATTCCGGGCGCCTTATCAAACCAGCCGCCACTGAACTCGAATATTCCCGAGCAAGCCACCGGTGGTGATAGCAAACCCATAGTGCCCGGCCGTAACAGTAAAGAAGCCACCCGTAACTATGAGCTGGACACTACTATCAGCCATATTTCGCAGCAAAGTGGCGTTATCCGCCGCCTCAGTGTGTCGGTGGCAATTGATTATAAGGCCGGTGAGAACGGCGAACCACAGCCTCGCACCCAGGCGGAGCTGAGCAACATTCGTCGCTTATTACAAGGTGGTATTGGCTTTGATGCCCAGCGCGGCGACATGATAGAAGTGATCTCCGTACCCTTTATGAAAGATGAAATTGTTGAAGCGCCAACGCCGCAATTTTATGAAGAAGAATGGTTCTTGCGGGTGGTGCGTCTGATCATGGGCGGCCTGATTATTATCGTGCTGATTGTCGCGATAGTTCGGCCAATGCTGAAGAAGCTGATTTACCCTGAAGATACCAAAGATGCCTACGATGAAAATGCGCTGTCCTCTGGCCTGGATTTAGGGGACGACACTATCGACATGCTAAACTCAACTTTTGATGAGAATGCAGTCGGCTTTGCACCGGATGGCACCTTAATGCTGCCAGACTTGCATGGTGATGATGACTTATTACGCGCGGTTCGGGCCCTGGTGGCCAACGAGCCGGAATTATCCTCGTTAGTTGTGAAAAACTGGTTGGCTGAAGATGAGTAGCATAGAAGCGACAAAGCCTGCGTTTGATGTAGGCAAACTGGACGGTGTTGAAAAAGCCGCCATCTTACTGCTGAGCTTGTCAGAGGAAGATGCCGCGCAAATTTTAAAACACTTAGAGCCCAAGCAAGTGCAGAAAGTCGGTCTGGCCATGGCGCAGATGACCGATCTGAATCAGGCAAAAATTTCCGCCGTGCACCGCTTGTTTATCGAGCAAATTCAGAATTTCAGCACCATCGGCTTCCAAAGCGAAGAGTTTATCAAGCGCGCCTTAACCGCCGCGCTGGGTGAAGAGAAGGCCGCCAACCTGATTGATCAGATTGTATTGGGCGGTGGTGCTAAGGGGCTGGACTCGCTGAAGTGGATGGACTCGAAGCAGGTGGCCAATATTATTCGCAACGAACACCCGCAAATTCAGACTATTGTATTGTCGTACCTGGAGCCGGAGCAGTCGGCAGAGATTTTATCGCAGTTCCCGGAAAAAGTGCGGCTGGACTTAACCATGCGGATCGCCAACTTAGAAGAAGTGCAGCCGGCAGCACTGCAAGAGCTAAACGAAATTATGGAGAAACAGTTTGCCGGTCAGGCGGGCACGCAAACCGCCAAAATGGGCGGCTTAAAAGCCGCCGCCGATATCCTCAACTATATGGATACCAACATTGAAGGCCAGCTAATGGATTCAATCCGCGAGCATGACGAAGAGATGGCGCAGCAAATTCAGGACTTAATGTTCGTGTTTGAAAACCTGATTGACGTCGATGACCGTGGTATCCAGACGCTGCTGCGTGAAGTGCAGCAAGACGTGCTGATGAAGGCATTAAAAGGCACCGACGAGAACTTAAAAGAGAAGATCTTTAAAAACATGTCTAAACGCGCAGCTGAGCTGCTGCAGGATGACCTGGAAGCGATGGGGCCGGTGCGGGTTAGCGATGTGGAAGCGGCACAAAAAGAAATACTGTCTACCGCAAGGCGTCTGTCAGATGCCGGTGAAATTATGCTGGGCAGTGGTGGTGGTGATGACTTCCTGTAAGCCTGACTTGTTAAGCCCAAGCGGAAAGCTGCTATGAGTACCGATGCGTTTAAATACAAAAGGCCGTTCTCGCCGGATGCTGAAACCGATGAGCTGTTACAGCAATGGCAGGTGCCGGATTTAACTGCCGAGCAGCGGGTAAGCAGCCGCACCAATGCGCTGAATAAAACCCAGCCGGTAGCCAAAGCTGCAGCAACAATGGCCGATGAAGACCTGGTGGTAAAACCGCTGACGGCAGAGGATATCGAGCACATTCGTCAGGCTGCTTATGACGAGGGCTTTGCTGAAGGCAAAGACGACGGTTTTAGTACAGGTTATGCCGAAGGGCGTGAACAAGGCCAGAGCGATGGCCTGGCGCAAGGGCTGGCAGAGGGCAAAAAGCAGGGTTTAGCCGCCGGGGAAGAGGAGCTGCAGCAGCGGTTAAGTCAGCTAAGCGCCATGCTTGACCAACTGCAGCAACCGCTGGCCGCGGTGGATGAGCAGGTAAAACAGCAACTCTTGCAACTTAGCCTGGCGATGGCGCAAGCTGTTATTGCCGTTGAAGTGCAAACTAATGAGCAGGTCATTTTAAAGGCGCTGCATGAAGCGGTAGCAGCACTACCGCTAAACGCCGGGGCGCTGGCGATTAAATTGCACCCGGCCGATATGGCCATTATCGAGCAACATTATAGCGCCGAGCAGCTGGCGCAGCGGCAATGGCAACTGCAGGCTGAGCCCACCGTGGCACAAGGTGGCTGCCTGGTCGAAACCGCCAAATCCAGTGTCGATCGCTCATTGGCGCAGCGCTTACAGGGCAGTCTGGAGCACTTTTTACAGCTACAGCAGTTAGCTGATAGCCATAGCGCCGCGGATGCGGGCGACATAGCAGACAGCACAGCGCAAACAGATAGCCGCGCTGATAATACCGATGCGGAGCCCGAGCATGACGGCCAGTAAACCGCTAGTACAGTTTTTACGCCAGCAACAGAGCTTTATCCACAGCTCCCGCCCAGCGGTGGCTGGCCACTTAGTGCGCGTGGTCGGCTTAACACTGGAAGCAACAGGCTGCAGCGCCGCGATTGGCCAGCCCTGCAGCGTGGAAACCGCGCGCGGCAATATTATGGCCGAAGTGGTGGGCTTTGCTAATGAGCGTATTTTTTTAATGCCCAAAGACGATGTGTCCGGTGTGGTGCCCGGTGCCAAAGTGACACCACTGCTTAACTACAAAGGCGTGCCGCTTAGTATGAATTTACTCGGCCGGGTTATTGATGGCGTGGGTACGCCACTGGATGGTAAAGGCCCTATTGCCGCTAACCAGTTTGGTGGCACTAAAGCGCGGCCTATTAACCCCTTACACCGCCGGCCGATTAAACAACCACTCGATGTTGGCGTACGCGCTATTAATAGCATTCTCACTGTCGGTAAAGGCCAGCGTATGGGGCTGTTTGCCGGCTCGGGCGTGGGTAAAAGCGTGCTGCTGGGTATGATGACCCGTGGCACGGCTGCCGATGTTGTGGTGGTAGGGCTGGTAGGCGAGCGTGGCCGCGAGGTCAAAGAATTTATTGATGACATTTTAGGTGAAGAGGGCAAAGCGCGCTCGGTGGTAATCGCAGCACCGGCCGATGTGTCGCCACTTATGCGGTTAAAAGGCTGCGAGACAGCCGTGCAGGTCGCCGAGTATTTTCGCGACCAGGGCCTGGATGTATTGCTATTGATTGATTCAATTACCCGTTATGCCCAGGCACAGCGCGAAATTGCGCTGGCAGTGGGTGAGCCACCGGCGACCAAAGGCTATCCGCCCTCTGTCTTCGCCAAATTACCGGCGCTGGTCGAACGTGCCGGCAATGGCAGCGGCAATCAGGGTTCTATTACAGCGTTTTATACCGTGCTGTCGGAAGGTGACGACTTGCAAGACCCTATTGCCGACGCCTCACGCGCTATTCTCGATGGCCACATCGTGCTGTCAAGGGCGCTGGCCGACGCCGGCCATTTTCCGGCGGTCGATGTGGAAAAATCCATCAGCCGGGTTATGCCAGCGGTAACCAGCATTGAGCATCAGCTGATGGCCCGCAGTGTCAAACAGCTGTACGCCAGCTACCAGCAAAGCAAAGATTTAATCGCTATCGGTGCCTATGTGCGCGGCAGCGACCCGCAGCTGGATAAAGCCATTGGCATGATGCCCAATATCAACCGCTTTTTACAGCAGGGCATGCACGATGTCATCACCTACGATGACAGCCTGGCGGCACTGAGTAGCTTGGTACCGCAAGCCAGGAGTAACGGCGCATGATGTCACAGCGTTTTAATATGCTGATTAAAATTCAGCAGGAGCGGGAAGAAAAGCTGCAGGCGTTGTTTGTCAAAGCCCAGCAGTTCTATGCCCAGGCCGAACAGAAATATCAGGGGCTGGCTAACTACCGCACTGATTATATTCAGCAAAGCCAGCAGCAAGGCAGCGCCGGTTTGCAAAGCCGCCAATATAACCAGTTCGTTAACTTTATTGCCAAGTTGGATCAGGCTATTTCGCTGCAGGCAAAGGCTGTACAGCAAGCCAAGGCTGCCGCCGAGCAGCGCAAGCAAAGCTGGCTGGCAATGCAGAAAAAACGTAAAGCACTGGAACTGCTGGTACAACGTAACGATTTAGCCGAGCTGCAAAAACAGCTGAAACAAGAGCAAAAAAATGCCGACGAGTACGCCAGCCAGCAGTTTATGCGGCAGCGCGCTTTAGCCGAGTTGTGACGGCTGAGCTATAAATGCTGAGCGTTACTAAACTGGCCTGAAATTTGAATGACAAAATAAAGCTTAGCTAAGCATCGCGTTTGGATGGCCGCGCGGTACAGGAGAAGGGTATGACACAGGGCTTACAGCTTTCGATCCTTATGACAGGCGCTGACACTGTGCTGTTATCTGATGCTGCGGCGTCAGAAGCCGATAGCCTGTCGGTCGATAGTGGTCTGGCATTTGGCGAGATGCTGGGGCAGCTGGTGTCACCGGCAAAAACCGGCCAGGACAGCAAAGTGCGGCAATTGCCTGCCGATATCAGCTTGTTATCTGCTGTTAGTCAGGCCGTGACAGCGGCTACCGAGGCGGGTGTTTCAGATATGCTGGCAACTGATGAAGACGCGGCAGCGGACAGTGCACTTACCGCCAGTATCCTGGCGCAACTTGGCTTTGCTGCGGTTAGCACAGACGCTAAAGCCGATGGCGAAAAAGCTGCGGCGAATAGCGCTGCTGAATTAGCAGCCAGTGTCGCGCAGCGGGCTCAATCTGCGTCCAACAAAGACAACGCTGGCGAAGAGACCACTAATGCTGACGCCGCTAAAGTCAAACCTGCTGTACCGGATCTGACGCTATCAATTGGTAAGCCAGGAGCTGAGGTACTGTTATCTGCGGCGCAAGGCAAGTCAGAAGCCGATGCAGATACCGAGTTATCCGCTGTTGCGAGAGCCAACAAGCTGACAGCAGAGGCTGATTTGCAGCTATCCGGCCAACAGAGCAAGCTGACAGACGCCAAAGCAGCAACTCAGACACTTACACCGCTTAACGATAGCACTGTAATGACACAAGCAGAGCAGGCTCCATTGCCTGGAGCCGGGCAGGATGGTGAAGACAAGCCGAAAACAGCTGCCCCGTCAGCACAGGGTGAAATAGCACCGCAGGTAGCCAAAGCTGTGAGTCACGGGCAGCCGTATCAGAGTGCGCAGCAGAGCCAACTGGCCGTGGAAACCAGCAACCCGCAACCTCGTGCTGCTGCGTCATCAGAAGTGGTCGTTAATGGCGATAACCAAACAGGCAAAGCAACTATACTTGCGACGCAAACCGCTTTACCAAGCGGCGACAACGCCGGCAGCAAGGCGATAAAATCTGCTAATGAAGATAACCCCCAATCATCACAGCAGCGGCAGCAGGGGGCGGCAGCACTGCAGGATATATTGCAGCAGACAGCGGCAAGTAACAAGGTGGCCGAGCAGCCTGTATCCGTGCGCAGTGAAACTCCTTTTAGTAGTGCTCTGGCGCACGCTGAGCTGCGGCAAAACAGCGCACCAAGGCCAATAGAAAAACCGGCTGCATCCGTTGCTGAGCAGTTAAAGCAAAGCCTGAATCTGTTGCAACAGGACGCGGCAGGGCAGCTGCGTGAGCGGGTAAACCTGATGGTGCGGCAGAATATTCAGGTGGCCGAAATTCGGCTGGATCCGGCCGGGCTGGGTCAGATGCAAATTAAAATAGATATGCAGCAAGATCAGGCCTCTGTGCAGTTTGTCGTGCAACAACCGCAGGCTAAAGAGCTATTAGAGCAGCAGTTACCGCGCTTGCGCGAGATGTTACAGCAACAGGGTATTTTATTAAGTGAAGGCCAGGTACAGCAGCAATCGCAGCAGCAGCGCCAAAGCGCGCAGCATAGTGGTCAGGGTAACAGTAGCGGCCATGGCAATGGTGACGCTGGCGATGACACACCCGCGACGCAGGTTCAGGTGAGTGCTGCAGTAAGTGAGCGTCTGGTCGATTACTACGCCTAGGTGCAGTGGCGCGGAGTCTGGTGTGCCATGCAGCAGTAACTGCCGTGAATTTACCGGTCAATGATTTACATTAGCGCCGGCAGATGAGCATAATACTGCCAGGTTAACCAAGAGATTAAACGCAGATGGCAGCAGAGAAAGATTTGGTAATTGCAGAAGGCGGCGGCAAAAAGAAGCTGTTTATTATTGCCGGCGCCGCTCTGGCGGTAGTAATACTGGCACTGGTCGGCTTTTTTATGTTTAGTGGCGGTGATAGTGCCCCTGCGACAAGCGCTGCCGATCCTGCCGGTGTTCAGGGGGCCGCGGGTAGCGGTACCGCGCAAAAAGGCACGGCGTTGTATGTCGCGCTGCCACGGCCTTTTGTATTTAACGTGCCCGGCGCCTCACGCGATCGTATGGTGCAAATTAAAGTACAACTGCTGGTACGGGGCAGTAATAATGAAACCCTGGCCATGCGGCACATTCCCCTTATTGAGGGCAGTTTATTACAAACCTTCAGCTCGGCCAATGCTGACGAGCTGGTAACGGTAGCGGGGCGCGATGCGCTGAAAAACAAAGCGCTAAGCGATTTACAACAGGCCATGATTGAAGTGGTGGGCTCGGTGGTAGTAGACGAAGTCCTGTTCACCGGTTTTGTCATGCAATAAGAGTGAGCAGCCGTGACCGACTTATTGTCACAAGACGAAATTGATGCGCTGTTACATGGTGTCGATGACGTTGAAGAAGAAGAAATAGACGAATCCGGCGGGGGCCGGGGCCGCTCTGCTATGGAATACGATTTCTCCTCGCAGGATCGTATTGTCCGTGGCCGTATGCCAACGCTGGAAATGGTGAACGAGCGCTTTGCCCGCCATATGCGTATCAGTTTATTTAACATGATGCGCCGTACTGCCGAAGTGTCGATTAACGGCGTGCAGATGATTAAGTTTGGCGAGTATGTGCACACCTTGTTTGTGCCCACCAGTTTAAATATGGTGCGCTTCAGGCCGCTAAAGGGCACTGGCCTGATTACCATGGAAGCGCGGCTGGTGTTTATTCTGGTGGATAACTTCTTTGGTGGTGACGGCCGATACCACGCCAAAATTGAAGGCCGGGAATTTACCCCCACTGAGCGGCGTATTATTCAGATGCTGCTAAAGCTGATTTTTGAAGACTATAAAGAAGCCTGGGCACCGGTAATGGACGTGTCGTTTGAATACCTCGACTCTGAAGTGAACCCGGCGATGGCCAATATCGTCAGCCCAACCGAAGTGGTAGTGATAAGCTCGTTTCATATTGAGCTGGACGGTGGTGGCGGCGATTTTCACGTGGCACTGCCGTATTCCATGCTGGAGCCAATTCGCGAACTGCTCGATGCCGGGGTGCAAAGCGATAAAGAAGATACCGATTTGCGCTGGAGTAAGGCGCTGCGCGATGAAATTATGGATGTGAAGGTGGATTTAACCACCAAGATGCTCGATGTCGATTTAACACTGCGCGAGATTATGGAACTGAAAGCCGGCGATATTATTCCGGTCGAAATACCAGAGCATATTACGGTGCTGATTGAAGATTTACCGACTTATCGCGCTAAACTTGGCCGGTCACGCGAAAATGTGGCGCTGAAAATTACCGAGAAAATTAAGCGGCCGGAGTCGGTTAAATCAGAAATGCACGTCTTTACCAAGGGTGGGCGTCGGCTTGACAGCGATGCCGATATTTCCGAGTTAGAAGCCGATCTGAACCTGTCAGATCGCGAGAGAAGGTAAGCATAATGGCTGATGATAAAGACACCATGGACGAATGGGCTGCCGCCATGGCAGAGGCCGAAGGCGCAGGTGATGGCGCCGAGCCGGTTGAACTGGAAGAGCTGCGTGATGAAAAAGCCGATATCACGGTAGATGAAAAGCGCAAACTCGACACCATTTTAGATATACCGGTGACCATTTCGATGGAAGTGGGCCGGGCCAAGATCAGTATCCGCAACCTGTTACAGTTGAATCAGGGCTCGGTAGTCGAGTTAGAGCGGGTTGCCGGTGAGCCGCTTGACGTACTGGTAAACGGCACCCTGATCGCGCATGGCGAAGTGGTGGTAGTAAACGATAAATTTGGTATCCGCTTAACCGACGTGATAAGCCAGATTGAACGGATTAAGAAGCTACGTTAATGCGTTTATTAAGCTTAAGTGTGCTGTTACTGCTGTGTGCGCCGCTGAATAGCTGGGCACAGCAGGATACACCACAGCCTGTGGCGGCAGAGCAGGTAGAGACGCCGGCTTATAGCCAGGCATCGCAGCAGCCAGCAGCGCAGCAGTCAGATACAGAAGCACAACCCGCAGTGGCGAAGACGCCAGAGACTGAGCACCAGCCTGCCGTAAAAACGGCTGCCAGCGAGATGGCAAGGCCCGGCGCGCAGCAAAGCACTGAGCGGCCTACTGCCGGTATCGGCCTGGGTAAAATGGCGTTGTCGTTGTTGCTGGTGGTGGCGATAGTGATTGCCCTTGGCTGGGCATTCAAAAAATTGACGCTACGGCTGCCAGGCAGTAAGCATATAAAAATAATTTCCAGTATGCCGCTTGGGCCAAAAGAGCGCTTGTTAGTTATTGAAATGCAAGGAAAACAGCGGGTGCTGGGCGTAACGGCGCATAGCATTAATTTGCTGTTTGAACTGGAAAATGCCCTACCTGAAGAAAAGTTGGCATCAGACTTTCATACACAGTTGCAATCGTTCCTGAAAAAATAGCGTGAACTATGCTGCGACTGTTGTGCCTGGTGCTAGCCATACTGCTAAGCCCCGATGTATTTGCCGATAACGGTGCTTTATCTGCTGTGACAGTAACCACGGCTGCCGATGGCAGCCAGCAATACAGTGTGACGCTGCAGGTGTTGGCGCTGATGACGGCGCTGAGTTTTATTCCGGCGATGGTCATTATGATGACCAGCTTTACCCGCATTATTGTGGTGCTGGCGATCTTGCGCCAGGCTATAGGTCTGCAGCAATCACCGTCTAACCAGGTACTGATTGGCATCACCTTGTTCTTAACCTTTTTTATTATGGCGCCGGTGTTTAAAAACATAAACGACACGGCTATTCAGCCCTATCTGGCGGAGCAAATCTCGCCGGTACAGGCCTTAGATGCCGCCATAGTGCCGATTAAAGCCTTTATGCTGCACCAAACCCGCACCAAAGATTTAGACACCTTTGCCCAAATTGCCGGCTTAGAGGTGGCAGCGCAGCCACAGGATTATCCGATAACCGTGGTGATACCGGCTTTTATCACCAGCGAGCTGAAAACCGCCTTTCAGATTGGCTTTATGCTGTTTATCCCGTTTTTGATTATCGATTTGGTCGTCGCCAGCGTACTGATGGCGATGGGTATGATGATGCTATCGCCAATGATTATTTCACTGCCGTTTAAACTGATGATGTTTGTGCTGGTCGACGGCTGGATTTTAGTGATGGGTACATTGGCCACCAGTTATGGAGTTGGCACATGAGCCCGGAGATGTTTGTCGATGTGCTGCGTGATGCGCTGTTTCTGGTGATTTTACTGGTCAGTGCCATTATTTTGCCATCGCTGTTTGTTGGCCTGATTGTGGCGGTGTTTCAGGCGGCCACTTCCATTAACGAGCAAACCTTAAGCTTTCTGCCGCGTTTAATTGTCACCTTGCTGGCGCTTATTTTTGGTGGCCATTGGTTTACCCGGGTCATTATGGAATACACCAACGAGCTGTTTTTAAGTATTCCAACGGTGGTGGGGTAGTACAGGTGGAATTTCCACTCAGTGTGCTGATGCAGGCGCTGGCCGATTATCTGCTGCCGCTGTGCCGCGTTACCGGAATGTTTTTAATTATGGCCGGTATAGGGGTGCGCAATATTCCGATGCGCATTAAAACCGGCCTGGTGGTGTTTATTTCGCTGATTATTATGCCCACCTTGCCACCGGTAACGAATCCGGATCTGATGTCCGGCCAGATGTTTCTTGAAGTGCTGCTGCAGCTGCTGATTGGTTTTGCGCTGGGCTTTATTTCGCTGATGTTTATTACCACCTTTGTGCTGGCAGGCCAGCTATTAGCCACCCAAACTGGCCTTGGTTTTGCCTCTATGGTTGACCCGGCCAGCGGTGTTAACGTGGCCGCTATCGGTCAGTTTTATCTTATTTTGGCTACCTTACTGTTTTGGGTGTTTGACGGCCATCTGATCATGATCCAGATGCTGGTATTCAGTTTTGATACCTTGCCCATTAATGGTCAGTGGTGGGAAGTGACCAGTTACTGGACAGTAATAGAGTTTGGTGGCTGGATGTTTGCAACCGCGTTGGCCATTGCGCTGGCGCCTATTGTTTCTATGCTGGTGGTCAATTTATCGTTCGGCATTATGACGCGCGCGGCGCCACAGTTGAATATCTTCTCGATTGGTTTTCCTATTACCATGCTCGCCGGCTTACTCATTTTATGGCTAACGCTGGATACCTTTTTATTTCACTACGACAAACAGTGGCAGCATGCAGTGGATTACAGCTGCCGGCTGATTGGTTGCTAACCGGAGGGCACTGCAATGGCAGATGAAAGCGCCGAAAAGACCGAACAGCCCACGCCGAAGAAGCTGCAAGACGCAGCCGAAAAGGGCCAGATAGCCCGCTCAAAAGATATGGGCACTGCTTTTGTGCTGATTGGCAGCGCAGCGGCGATCCTGATGTTTGGTAAAATGCTGGCGATGGCGATGCTGGATATTTGCCAGCGTATGTTGCGGCTGGATCACAAAGACATTTTCGAAACCAACTCGATGTTTACCGCCTGGGGCGCCGCCGGTGAACGCTTAGCCGGGCCGATGGCCGGTATTTTTCTGGTTATTCTTATTGCTGCTTTTGTCGGTAACTGTCTGCTGGGCGGTTTTAATTTCAGCTGGCAGGCGGCCGGCCCCAAGGCCAGTAAAATGAACCCATTAAACGGCTTTAAGCGTATGTTCGGCTTGCAGGCGCTGGTTGAGCTGTTAAAGAGTATTCTCAAAGTCATCGTAGTAGTGGGTATTGCTTATCTGCTGTTAAAGCTGTTTTTCTTTGACATTATGGCGCTGTCGCTGATGAGCGAGCCGAACAATATTGAATCAGCGCTGTACTTTCTGGCCTGGCTGTTTTTGGGCCTGTGTGCCAGTGTGTCGGTAATTGCCATTGTCGATGCACCTTATCAGAAGTGGCACCACATCAAGCAGTTGAAAATGTCACTGCAGGAAATTAAAGACGAGTACAAAAATGCTGAAGGTGACCCGCAAATTAAAGCCCGCATTCGCCGCACCCAAATGCAGATGTCAATGAAACGCATGATGCAGGAAGTGCCCAAAGCTGATGTTATCGTAACCAACCCGACGCACTATGCGGTGGCACTGAAGTACGATCAGGGCAAATTCCGCGCGCCGGTGGTAGTGGCCAAAGGTGTCGATGAAGTGGCACTGCATATCCGTAAAATTGCCAAAGAGCATAAGGTGCCGGTTATCGAATCGCCGGCGCTGGCGCGTTCCATTTTCCATACCACTGAGCTGGAGCACCCCATTCCGGAGCAGCTGTTTGCTGCGGTAGCCCAGGTGCTGGCTTATGTGTATCAGCTGAATATGTATAAAAAAGGCAAGGGCAGCCGGCCGAAAACATTGGCCAAAGAGCTGCCAATTCCAGAGGGCTACCGCCACTAATAGCCGTTGGCTACCGCCACTAATAGCCGTTGGCTACCGCCACTAATAGCCGTTGGCTACCGTCAATACCAGCACCAATACCAGTGCCTTGCTGGTATTGGAACACTTCTTGCTGAACAGCTGCATAGCGCCAATTTACTGTCAGGGTTGTCATGCAGTTAGCCAGTTACTTTACCAAGTTCGACCGCTCAAAGTTCGCCTTCGCTAAGGGCCTGGGTACGCCGTTGTTTATTCTGGCGGCGCTGGCCATGGTGGTGCTGCCGCTGCCACCGATGCTGCTCGATATATTGTTCTCGTTTAATATCGCCCTGGCGCTGGTGGTGTTGCTGGTCACCATTTACACCCTGCGGCCATTGGATTTTGCTATTTTTCCTGCCATTTTGCTGGTGGCTACCATTATGCGCCTGGCGCTGAACGTCGCCAGCACCCGGGTGGTGTTACTGGAAGGCCATAACGGTCCCGATGCTGCCGGTAAAGTAATTGAAGCCTTCGGCTCAGTAGTCATCGGCGGCAACTATGCCGTTGGTATCGTCGTATTCTTAATTCTGATCATTATTAACTTTGTGGTAGTAACCAAAGGTGCCGGCCGTATAGCCGAGGTAACAGCCCGTTTTACCTTAGATGCGATGCCAGGCAAACAAATGGCAATAGATGCTGATTTAAACTCGGGGTTAATTACCCAGGAAGATGCACGTAAAAGACGCGAAGAAGTGACCAGTGAAGCCGACTTTTACGGCTCGATGGACGGTGCCAGTAAATTTGTTAAAGGTGATGCTATCGCCGGTATCGTCATTTTGGTGATTAACCTGGTCGGTGGCTTGTTTATTGGCATGATGCAGCATGACCTGTCGTTTGGCCAGGCGATGGAAATTTACACCCTGCTGACGATCGGTGATGGCCTGGTAGCGCAAATTCCCGGTCTGCTGTTGTCTATTGGTACTGCCATAATCGTCACCCGGCAGAATAAGTCAGAAAACATGGGCGAGCAAATGAGTGCCCAACTTGGCAACGTACAGGTGTTGTATGTTGCAGCCGGTGTACTGACCTTGATGGGCATAGTGCCTGGCATGCCACACTTTGCCTTTTTGTCCTTGGCCGCTGTGGTGGGTGCCAGTGCTTACTTTATTCAGAAACGGCAAAAAGAAGTGAGCGCCGAGCTAGTTAGCCGCAATAACAACCCGGTCGCGCCGTTAGAATCCAATGTGGTAAAAGAAATTGGCTGGGACGATGTGCAGGGCGTAGACACTATCGGCCTGGAAGTGGGGTACCGTTTAATTCCGCTGGTGGATAAATCTCAGGGGGGCGAGCTGTTAAGCCGCATTAAAGGCGTGCGCAAAAAGCTGTCACAAGAGTTGGGCTTTCTGATCCCCGCCGTGCATATCCGCGACAACCTGGATTTAGAGCCCAACAGCTATCGCATGACGTTAATGGGCGTAACCAGTGGTGAGGGCGAGCTGCGCCATGACAACGAGCTGGCGATTAACCCCGGCCAGGTGTTTGGCACGGTAAAAGGCATAGCCACTAAAGATCCGGCTTTTGGCCTGGATGCGGTCTGGATAGCCAAAGATCAGCGCGAGCATGCACAAACCTTAGGCTACACCGTAGTTGATGCCGCAACAGTGGTAGCCACCCATTTAAGCCAAATCTTAACCAATCATGCTGCCAGCTTGCTTGGCCATGAAGAAGTGCAAAACCTGCTGGATATGCTGGCGAAAAACTCGCCCAAATTGGTTGAAGGGCTGGTGCCTGATACGCTGCCGCTGACATCAGTGGTGAAAGTGCTGCAGAACCTGCTCAATGAGGGGGTGCCGATCCGCGATATGCGTACCATAGTGCAAACGCTGGTGGAATACGGCGCCAAGAGTCAGGACGTAGAGGTATTAACTGCCGCTTGTCGTATTGCGCTGCGCCGCTTAATCGTGCAGGAGGTTGGTGGCAGCCGCAAAGAAATTCCGGTAATTACCTTTGCGCCAGAGTTAGAGCAGATGCTGCACCAATCAATGCAGGCGGCGGGTAACGATGGCGCCGGCATAGAGCCTGGCCTGGCCGATCGCATACAGCAATCGTTGCAACAGGCACATCAGGAGCAGGAGTTAAACGGCGACAGTGCCGTTTTACTGACGTCAGGAATTTTACGCTCGGTAATGGCACGATTCGTGAAGTACACCATTCCAGGGCTTCGGGTATTGTCCTATCAGGAAATACCGGACGATAAACAAATTCGCATTGTCAGCGTTATTGGCCAGGCAAGCTAGGAGTTAACCGATGAAAATTAAACGCTTTGTAGCAAAAGATATGCGCACCGCCTTGCAGGAAGTAAAAGACTTTCTCGGGCCGGACGCCATTATTCTGTCCAATAAAAAAGTCGCTGAAGGTGTTGAAATTGTTGCGGCGATTGACCAGGAAGCACAGGCCAGTGCTAAGGCACCGGTAGCCCCGGTTAAGTCTGCGCAACCGCGTTTTGTGGCGACTGTCGCTGATGATGATACCGATATGGCTCAGCCAGCCGCTGCGCCTGCCGATTCGTTAAAGGCGTTGCTGGCACGGCAAATGATTAAACAACAGGTCAGCCAGGGCGCGGCGGTTAAGCCTGCCGCAGCGCAGCCGGCCCGGGCTGCTGCTTTTGAGCGTCAAACTTCTGGCACTGCATCAGTGCAGGCGATTAACCCGCAGCAACTGACCGAGCTGAGCAAGCAACAGGAGCAGCAAGCGAAGCTGGTGCAACAACAAATGGACGCGATGCGCAATGAAATGCTGTCGATGCGCCAGCTGCTGCAACATCAGGTATCTGGCTTAATGTGGCAGGATTTGGCACGGCGTGAGCCGGTGCGGGCGCTGGTGATTGAACATCTGCAGCAACTGGGGTTATCAGAGCAAGTGGCTGATCAACTGGCGTGCTTTATGCCAGAAGATTTAAACACAGCCGATGCCTGGCAGGCAGCGCTGGAGCTGTTAAGCGGCCAGTTAAGCACCACTAACGATGATATTTTGCGTCGCGGTGGCGTAGTAGCGTTGGTCGGCCCAACCGGCGTAGGTAAAACCACTACTGTAGCGAAACTGGCCGCTGAATTTGCCAAGCGGCATGGCGCTGATCAGGTTGCGCTGATTACCACCGACAGTTACCGGATAGGCGCTTTTGAACAGCTGGCTACCTTTGGCCGTATTATCGGCTGTCCGGTAAAACAGGCTAAAGACAGCGATGAGCTATCCTTGTTAATTAATCAGTTACAACAGCGTAAACTTATTCTTATAGACACCGCGGGAATGAGTCAGCGCGATGTACGGTTGGCGGAAAAACTTGCCACGCTGGTGCATAATAGTCGTGTCAAAATAAAAAGTTATCTGGTATTGTCTGCCACAGCACAATCAAGGGTAATGCAGGAAAGCGTCGCGCATTTTAAACGCATTCCCCTGTCTGGTTGTATTTTCACCAAACTTGATGAATGCTTAAGTTTGGGTGAAGTGATCAACGTCGCTATAGCCAATGCACTGCCGGTCAGTTACTTGACCAACGGGCAACGTGTGCCGGAAGATATAGCGGTTGCCGATGCCCACACCCTGGTGCAGCAGGCAGAGAAATTACGAATCGCACAGAGCAGTACGGCACATCAGTGGTACAACGACGGGATGAGCCGCGCGGACGGAACCTATGCATAGTCATGTAAATATTGATGATCAAGCCAGTGGCCTGAGAAAAATGAATAAGCAGATGGTAAAAGTAATATCAGTAACAGGCGGTAAAGGCGGCGTGGGCAAAACCAACGTCACGCTAAACCTTGCCATGTCGCTGGCCCAACTGGGCAAGCGGGTACTGGTGCTGGATGCCGATCTGGGCCTGGCCAATTGTGATGTCATGCTAGGCCTTAGAGTAGAAAAAAACCTGTCACATGTGTTAGCCGGCGAAGTCGAGCTGGATGACATTATTATCGATGGCCCCTTTGGTATTAAGATTATCCCGGCCACTTCTGGCTCGCAAAATATGACCGAGCTGGCGCCGGCCGAACATGCCGGCCTTATTCGTGCCTTCAGTGAACTAAAAACGCCGGTCGACGTATTATTGGTCGATACTGCCGCCGGCATTTCCGATATGGTGCTCAGTTTTTCCCGCGCCTCGCAGGATGTAATGGTAGTGGTATGTGATGAACCTTCATCCATAACCGATGCATACGCGCTGATGAAAATTTTAAGCCGGGATCATGGGGTAGAAAAATTTAAAATTGTCGCCAATATGGTGCGCAGTTTAAAAGAAGGCCAGGAGCTGTTTGCCAAGCTAACCCGGGTTACAGATCGCTTCTTGGACGTTAACCTGGAGCTGGTCGCAACTATTCCGTACGATGAGAATGTGCGTAAAGCCGCGCGTAAGCAAAAAGCCTTTGTCGAAGCTTTTCCAAAAACACCAGCCAGTATGGCGATTAAAAGCCTGGCGCTAAAAGCCGCCAAGTGGCCGCTACCGGCCACTGCCTCTGGCCATCTGGAATTTTTTCTTGAGCAACTGGTTCAACCACAGGCAGACAGGGGGCTGGCGTGAACAGCAAAATTGCAGCCTATGGCGGAGTAGACCATATGCAGCAACTGGTCGAGCGCCACGCACCTTTAGTCAAACGTATTGCCTACCATTTAATGGCGCGTTTACCGGCCAGCGTACTGGTAGACGATTTAATTCAGTCTGGCATGATTGGCCTGATTGAAGCGGCAAAAAATTTCGATGGCAGCAAAGGCGCCAGTTTTGAAACCTTTGCTGGTATCCGTATTCGGGGCGCTATGCTGGATGAAATGCGCCGCGGCGATTGGACGCCACGCTCAGTGCATCGCAATGCCCGCCTGATCGCGGAAACCATTGCCGAGTTGGAAGCCTTACATGGCCGTGATGTAAAAGACATTGAAGTCGCTGAAAAACTTGATATATCTTTAGATGAATACCATCATATGTTAAGTGATATCAGCAGTGGTCGCATTATCGGTATCGAAGATCTGGGGGTGTCAGAAGACGTGCTGGTTACCTCAGGCGACTCAGATTGTGACCACTTATATGAAACACAGGCAAACGATAGCTTCCATCAGGATTTAGCGAAAACAATCAGTAGTTTACCTGAGCGGGAAGCATTAGTGCTTTCGCTGTATTATAATGACGAGCTAAACTTAAAAGAGATTGGGGCTGTGCTGAATGTCAGTGAGTCCCGGATCAGTCAAATACATAGTCAGGCATTGGTCAGATTAAAAGCCAGAATGCAGGATTGGTTGTAACCTATTCTGAGATAACAGTAATATCTCGCCGGAGGGGATTTTGGATAAAAACATGAAAATTCTGGTGGTAGACGATTTTTCTACCATGAGACGCATAATAAAAAACCTGTTGCGTGACCTTGGCTTTACTAATGTATCTGAAGCAGACGATGGCAGCACTGCTTTGCCCATGCTGCAAAACGGCGACTTCGACTTCGTGGTAACCGACTGGAACATGCCAGGCATGCAAGGTATTGACTTGCTGCGCGCTATTCGTGCCGACGCTAAGTTAAAACATATCCCGGTGCTGATGGTTACCGCTGAGGCGAAGAAAGAGCAGATCATTGCTGCGGCGCAGGCCGGGGTGAATGGCTATATTGTCAAACCTTTTACCGCAGCCACGCTGCAAGAGAAGTTAGCTAAAGTGTTTGAACGGATAGGCTAACCGTAACTGACAAAGGAGCGTTGCCATGTCCGCAAGTACGGCGCCTATAATTTCACTAGAGCAGGCCAGGGAGCTGGTACAGCTACTGGAGATGGGAGAGCACGACAGCGCTAATCAGCTGGTACAGCAGCTTGCTGTACCAGGTTCGTCTGAACTCTTTGCTGAAGTGGGTAAGTTAACCCGTCAGCTGCATGACTCACTGAAAAACTTCCAGATCGATCCCTCGCTGAACAACCTGTTGGAAGAAGATATCCCTGATGCAAAAAAGCGGCTTAACCATGTTATTGACATGACCGAGCAGGCGGCTAACCGCACCATGGATGCAGTGGAGTCCTGTTTGCCTATCGCCGATCAAATTTCACAGCAGCTTGTCAAAATTCAGCCACAGTGGCAAAAACTGATGCAGCGTCAGTTGCAATTAGGCGAATTTAAAGCGCTGATCCATCAGTTAGACGGTTTTTTTCAGCAGGCCAATGGCGACTCTAACACCCTCAATGCGCTGTTAACCGATGTGTTGATGGCACAGGATTATCAGGACCTTACCGGCCAAATTCTGCGCCGGGTAATAGAATTAGTGCGTGAAGTTGAAGAAAGCCTGATTGGTTTGTTAACCGCTTTCGGTCAGTCGAGCATGATGATGCAGGCTGAAGCTAAACCCGCCAGAGCTAAACCCAAAGCCCACGAAGCGGAAGGGCCGATTATTGATGCGGCTGAGCGTGACGATGTGGTAAGCGGTCAGGATGATGTTGACGATTTATTGTCCAGTTTAGGTTTTTAACAGAGGTGTCTTTGCATGAGCTTTGATATGGATGAAGATATACTGCAGGACTTCCTGGTTGAAGCCGGCGAAATCCTCGAGTTATTGCAGGAGCAGCTGGTAGAACTGGAAAATAACCCCGACGATGCCAACCTGCTTAATGCCATTTTCCGTGGTTTCCACACGGTAAAAGGTGGTGCCGGCTTTTTGTCACTGACCGAACTGGTAGATGCCTGTCACGGCGCCGAAAACGTATTTGACATATTGCGCACCGGTAAACGGCGCGTAACACCTGAGCTGATGGACGTTATTTTGCAATCACTGGACAGCATCAACGCGATGTTTGTTGAAGTGCAAAACCGTCAACCGTTGACTCCGGCCTCGCAGGCCATTTTGGATGCACTGCATTATTATAGCGAGCCCGAGTCCAGCACTGCTGCGCCGGCGCCGGCTGTGACTAAAGCCGCCGTCGAACCTGCACCGGCACCCGCAGCTGTGGCCGAGGTTAAACCGGCAGCAGAGCAAGCCGCTGCAGGCGATATTGATGAGATCACCGAAGAAGAATTTGACCGCCTGATGGATGAACTGCATGGCAAAAAAGCAGCGCCAGCTGCAGTGGCGGCCCCTGTCAGTGAGGTCGGTACTGGCGGTGACGATATTACCGACGATGAATTTGAAGCTATCCTCGATCAACTACACGGTAAAGGCTCTTTTATCCCAGACTCAGTTGCTAAAGCTGAAGACAAAGCAGCACCGGCAGAAAAAGCAAGTAGCCCTGCCAGCAGTGGCAAAGCCGATGATGAAATTGACGATGCCGAGTTTGAAGCCTTACTTGATCAGTTACATGGCAAAGGTAAAGCGCCTGTCGCTGTAGCGTCTACTGCTGCAACGCCGGCTAATTCCGAGCCCGCTGCTGTGCCAAAAGCTGCAGCGCCGGTACCCACAGCCAGTGCTGCACCGGCAGCGCCCGTGGCGGCTGATAAAGCCGCCGCTGCGCAGCAGGCGGCACAGGCTGAGACCACAGTGCGGGTTGACACCAAGCGGCTGGACCAAATTATGAATATGGTCGGCGAGCTGGTATTGGTGCGTAACCGTCTGGTCAGTTTGTCCGGTACCGTACAAAACGAAGAGATGAGCAAAGCCATTTCTAACCTGGATGTGGTGACTGCCGATATTCAGGGCGCGGTGATGAAAACCCGCATGCAGCCGATTAAAAAGGTGTTTGGCCGTTTCCCCCGCGTGGTACGTGATTTAGCCCGTTCATTGCAAAAAGACATTGAGCTGGTGCTGGAAGGCGAAGAAACCGATTTAGATAAGAACCTGGTCGAGGCCTTAGCCGATCCGCTGGTGCACTTAGTGCGCAACTCTGTCGACCACGGTATTGAAATGCCGGAAGTGCGGCAAAAAGCTGGTAAAAAGCGCACCGGTACCGTCAAGCTTGCCGCCGCGCAGGCCGGAGACCATATACTGCTGACTATCCACGATGATGGTGCCGGTATGGATCCGGAAAAGCTAAAAGGTATTGCGATTAAGCGGGGCATTTTAGATACCGATGCCGCGGCGCGTATGTCGGACACTGAAGCCTTTAACCTGATTTTTGCGCCGGGTTTTTCCACCAAGGAGCAAATCTCCGATATATCCGGCCGCGGTGTCGGCATGGATGTAGTAAAAACCAAAATTACCCAGCTTAACGGTACTGTGCATATTCACTCAAAAATGGGTGAGGGCACTTTACTGGAAATTAAAGTACCGCTGACGTTGGCGATCTTGCCAACCTTAATGGTGGTGGTAGGAAAACAAACCTTTGCGCTGCCGCTGGCCGGTGTCAGTGAAATATTCCATCTGGATCTGAACAAAACCAACGTGGTGGATGGTCAGTTAACGGTCGTCGTGCGCAACAAAGCCATACCGCTGTTTTTCCTCGAGCACTGGCTGGTAAAAGGTTCGGATAAAAAACGCCGTCGTGAGCAGGGCCATGTGGTCATAGTACAAATTGGCACTCAGCAAGTGGGTTTTGTCGTTGACTCGCTGATTGGCCAGGAAGAGGTGGTGATTAAACCGCTGGATGCCCTGTTGCAAGGTACGCCGGGTATGGCGGGCGCCACTATTACCTCCGATGGTGGTATAGCGCTTATCCTGGATGTACCCAACCTGCTGAAGCATTATGCGAAGAAATCAAAAATAAAGTTTGATCGCTTCAATAAAATGCACGCCTAAAGAGAGAGCATTATGGCGATTAGGGTGTTAGTGGTTGATGATTCGAGTTTTTTTCGCCGCCGGTTAACAGAGATACTGGCCAAAGACGGTGATATCGACATTATCGACACGGCAGTAAACGGCCGGGAAGCAGTTGATAAAGCTCTGGCGTTAAAGCCTGATGTCATTACCATGGACGTAGAAATGCCGGTGTTAGATGGCATCTCTGCGGTGCGCGAGATCATGGCGCAGCAACGCATTCCTATTCTGATGTTTTCATCCTTAACGCACGAGGGTGCCAAGGCAACGCTGGACGCGCTGGAAGCCGGCGCGGTCGATTTTCTGCCGAAGAAATTTGAAGACATCGCCCGTGATAAAGACGAAGCTGGCACACTATTGCGCGAGCGGGTGCGGGCGGTAGCGCGTAAACGTCAGCTGGGACGGCCTACCTTTAGTAGCACTTACACTAGCAGTACCTTACCCCGCACTGACAGCAGCCTGGGCAGCAAAGCTGCCGAGCGCCCGGCGCTGAGTCGTAGTAGCCTGGAGCGGCCACGGCTGACTGAACGCGTGGCACCGGCCAGCAGTGCGCGCTATAGCGCCAGCGGCAAAAGTTACAAACTGGTGGCTATTGGCACCTCGACCGGTGGCCCGGTAGCGCTGCAACGCATTATTACCAGCTTACCGGCTGATTTTCCGCTGCCAATAGTGCTTATTCAGCATATGCCGGCCGCTTTTACCGGCGCTTTTGCCCAGCGGCTTAACACCTTGGCCAAAATTGAAGTGCGTGAAGCGCAAGACAATGATGTGCTGCGCCCGGGAGTGGCCTATCTGGCACCGGGTGGTAAACAAATGCTGATTGAAGGCAATGAGCGCGATGCCCGTCTGCGGATCAAAGAGGATGACTCGCCACGCATTACCTTTAAACCCAGCGTCGATATTACCTTTGCTACTGCAGCTAAAGCCTTTGCTGACAAAGTGCTGGCAATAGTGCTCACCGGTATGGGGTCTGATGGGCGCGAGGGCGCACGTTTATTAAAACAGGCCGGTGCAAGAATTTGGGCACAGGATGAAGCCAGTTGTGTGGTGTATGGCATGCCGCAAGCCATAGCAGCCGCCGGCTTAATGGATATGGAAGTGGCGCTGAATGATGTGGCGGCCCGGTTAATAACGGAAGTGACCCATGGATAAACTGGCGATAAGTGGCTTTGTGTTGGCGCTGCTGGCGGTAGCTGGCGGCTTTGTCATCGAAGGTGGCAGCTTAAGCACCTTAATCCACTTTCCGGCTTTTTTAATCGTATTTGGCGGCACCTTGGGGGCGGTGATGTTACAAACGCCGCTGAATCAGTTTGTGCTGGGGCTGAAAATGCTGCCCTGGGTATTTCGACCGTCAACTTTACCGCTGCACCATACTGCCGAGCGCATTGTGCATTGGGGCAGTGCCGCCCGTGGCAGTGGTTTTCTGGCGCTGGAAAATGATGCGCTAGCCGAGCAGGACCCGTTTTTACATCGCGGGCTGAATTTACTGGTTGATGGTATAGAGCCTCGCGTGTTGCAAGATACGCTGGATGCAGAGCTGACGCTGGAGCGCGAGCGTTTACTGCGTGGGGCGCGTATTTTTGATGCGATGGGCGGCTACAGCCCCACCATCGGCATCGTAGGTGCTGTACTGGGGTTAATACAAGCCATGGCCAATATTTCTGAGCCTCAACTTTTGGGCATGGGCATTGCTACCGCCTTTGTCGCCACCATTTACGGCGTCGGCTTTGCTAACCTGATTTTTATTCCGGTGGGCAACAAGCTAAAAAGTCTGGTGCAGCAACGCACCTTATATCATGAGTTGATTGTTGAAGGTTTGGTGTCTATTGCTCATGGCGAAAACCCTCGCAACATAGAGCGTAAGCTGGCCGCTTACCATCCGGGTTAAACTATGTACCGGCACAAAAAACAGCACCAACAGATAGAGCAAGAGCAGCTGGATCGCTGGCTGGTGTCCTACGCTGACTATATGACGCTGATGTTTGCGCTGTTTGTGGTGTTGTACGCCATGTCGATTATCAAAGAAGAAGAATACAGTGTGCTAGCCGACAGCCTGACTAAGTTGTTCGAAAAACCTGCACAGTCTGGTACCGGCGTGCCGGGTAATTCGGTGCTTACGGTGCCGGCACCACAAAGTGAGTTAGACCTGCATGGCAGTTCACTGGACAGCGCCAAAGGCCCAACCTTGCTGGCTGATGCTACCCGCTTGTCTGAGGTATCTGAGCGGCAACTGGGTAGCCCGCTGCAGTCGGTTGAACAACAGCTTACCCGTGCTTTGGCTAATTTACTGGAGCAAGGGCTGGCCAAGCTGCAACAAGATGATAACTGGCTCAGTATTGAGCTAAGCAGTGGCTTATTGTTTGCCAGTGGCAGTGCCACCACTACCTCGTCAGCACAAACACTGCTGGCCGAAATTACCCGCATTATTAACCCGATTAATAACTATATCCGTATTCGTGGCTATACCGATGACCAACCGATAAACAACGAGCTGTTTGCCTCGAACTGGGAGTTGTCGGTAAGCCGTGCCACCTCGGTATTACGTCTACTGGAACGGCTGGGCACAGCACCGCAGCGTATGGCTATCGAGGGTTATGGTCAGTATTATCCGTTTACGCCCAACGACAGCGCCCAGGGCCGTGCGGCTAACCGTAAGGTGGTGATAGCGATTTCGCGTTATGGCTACCTGGCAGCAGATACCGCAGCAGTAAGCCAGAACGATGCTGAGGCCAGCGAAGCCCTGCAACAGCAATTAGAGCAAGTGTCGCAGCAAGATGGTAGTATCCGGGTTATAGCGCTGCCAGGTGGAGGTATTCGTATTACCACCCGTGAAGACAACCCGGATGCCAAGCCAGAAAAACAACAGGAACCCTAACGTGGTTATTTGGACCGTTGCTAATCAAAAAGGTGGAGTGGGCAAAACGACCACTACAGTAACTCTCGGTGGCCTGCTGGCGCAGCGGGGCTATAAAGTGCTGCTGGTAGACACCGATCCGCATGCGTCCCTGACCTATTACTTCGGCATCGATGCTGAAGAGCTTGAAGTAAGCGTGTACGATATTTTTATCCGTGGTAAGGATATTCGTAGCGAAGAGATTTTACAGGCGCTATGCCCAAGCGGTATGGCGAACTTAGACATATTGCCATCTTCTATGGCGCTGGCAACCCTAGACCGTACCCTGGGTAACAAAGGTGGCATGGGGCTGATGCTGAAAAAAGCACTGCAAAAAATCAGCAAAGAGTATGACTACGTACTGATCGATTGTCCGCCGGTAATGGGGGTGTTGATGGTCAATGCCATAGCCGCCTGCGACCGTATTTTGATCCCGGTACAAACGGAATTTCTGGCATTAAAAGGCCTGGAGCGCATGATAGCCACCATGGCACTGATGCGAACCTCGCAGCAAAAAGACTATGCCTACACTATTATTCCCACCATGTACGACAAACGCACCAAAGCCTCATTAGAGGCTTACAAGGAACTAAAAGCCAAGTATCAGGACAAGGTGTGGTCGGCAGTGATCCCGGTTGATACCAAGTTTCGTGATGCCAGCCTGGCGCAAACACCACCGAGTGAGTTTGCTAATTCATCGCGCGGGGTGTTTGCTTACAATACCTTGTTAACCTATTTACTGCAGTTGTCGGCGGAGTAGGCATGAGTAATTTAATCGCCAGTCAAAAAGTGATGCAGCATTATCTGTCGGCGTTGTTAACTGAAGAAGATACTCTGGACGCGGCGCCGCTGGCTGACGAGAAAAAGCAGCAACTGAACCAGTTATTGGCACAGGCGGTGGTGTCAGCGCCGCCGGTTAACACTGACGCAGTTAAGGCTGTGGTGCCGGTAAAACAGGTTGTAACAGATAGCACGGCGGTAGCGCTTGACACGCTAAAAGCAAAATTTGCCGCTGCAGAGCAGGTACAACAACTACAGCAGCGTCAGGTGCCGGTCGCCGAACGGCTTGCTCCTGCCGCGCCTGTTACACCGGTCGCGCCAAAGCTAGCAGAAAAAGCTTACCGTCAGGGCCGCTTTCAGGCATTGTTTTTTGATGTCGCCGGCCTGAAAGTGGCGGTACCACTGAAAGAGTTAGGCGGTATTCATCAGCTATCCAGCATTAATAGTCTGATCGGTAAACCGCAGTGGTTTAAAGGCATTATGCTGTACCGTGAGCAAAAAATTAATGTGGTTGATACCGCGCGCTGGGTTATGCCAGAAAAATATGACCAAACTATGCAGCAAACGCTAAACTATCAATATGTTATTATGCTGGGCAATAGTAATTGGGGTCTGTGCTGCGAAAATCTGGTGAATACCTATATGCTGGAGCAAGATGATGTGAAATGGCGTGAAGCCGAGGGGAAAAGGCCCTGGATGGCTGGCGTGATTAAAAAGCATATGTGTGTGTTGATTGACATAGAAGCTATGATCGATTTATTAAACCGTGGCCAGGATATCAGTGCCTAAACGGTCAGGAATTAAGACAGGAGCTGTGCATGAGTGAATTAACCAAGCAATCGGTAAAGAAAGCCGACGCCGCCGATGTAGTGTTACAGTGGGTCACGTTTAAGCTGCAGGAAGAAACCTACGGCATCAACGTAATGCAGGTGCAGGAAGTGCTGCGCTATACCGAGATTGCGCCGGTGCCGGGCTCGCCAGATTATGTACTGGGCATTATCAACTTACGTGGCAATGTGGTTACAGTAATCGATACCCGCTCTCGTTTCGGCCTGGAACCGGCAGATGTAACAGACAATAGCCGCATTGTTATTATTGAAGCAGACAAGCAGGTGATCGGTATACTGGTAGATAGCGTGGCCGAAGTGGTTTACCTGAAAGCGTCAGAAATTGACACTGCACCTAATGTTGGTACCGAAGAGAGCGCCCGCTTTATTCAGGGGGTATCAAACCGCGAAGGCGAATTGTTGATCCTGGTTGATTTAAACAAACTGCTCAGTGATGAAGAGTGGGATGAAATCAGCTCAATTTAAGGCAAGATATGTGGCTTAGTCTGGCAATCCAAACTGCGCTGCTGCTGTTAGGTGCAGTAGCCATTATCTGGTGGCTTAAAGTGCAGCAGCGACAGTGGCAGCAGCAACAGCTGCAGCTGGAGCAGCGGCTGGAGTACAGCGCACAGCAATTAGCCCAAAGCCAGTTAGAAGTGCAGGAACTGCGTTCAGGCCTGATTGGCGTTGGGCAAAGGGTACTGCAGCTGGATGCCTCGTTGGGGCAGCTTAGTGACAGTCTGACGCAGAGCCTGAACCAACTGGCAGAAAAACAGCAGGCAATGGAGCTGACCGATCCCGAGTCAAAAATATACAGCAGGGCGATGAAAATGGTGCAGCTGGGCGCAGATCTGGACGAGATCATGCGTGAATGCGAGCTGCCACGAGCCGAAGCGGAACTGTTGTTTAATTTGCATCAGGCTAAAAGCTAACTTTTGCTGATCAAAGCCACTGCGTATCAAGGTGGCCAGCATCAGGTTTTAAAATCGATACGCTGGTGAATATTGTGCCAGTTCTCCGGAAACTTCCCCTGCAACACGTACGAAAACGCAATCAGCTCAGCTATCACTACATATAACGCCGGCGGGATCTGCTCGCCCAGCTCCAGTTGGCTCAGTAACTTGTTCAGCTCTTCGTCCTGGTGCACTAAAATGCCGTGCTGCTGCGCCAGAGCAATCATTTCCTCTGCCAACTGGCCATGACCGCGCGCGGTAACGGTAGGTGCTGCTTTACCCTGATACTGCAGCGCGGTAGCGCTTTTCTCTTTAGTGTTGTCTGTCATGCTGCCTGCCTCATACTTTAATGGCCAGTAAACTGTTGGCACGCGGTAATAGCGACTCGGGAATTTTACCCAGTACACACTCGGCTTGGTTTACTTCCAGCCCCTGCATTTTGCAGCGATCTTTTAATATCGGTAAAAACTGCTCGGTCAGCGTCAGGGCCTGCGGTTGTTCGGTGTAAAATTGCAGCTGTAACTGCTGCTGTTGCAAGCGGGCAATTACCAGCATGGCGCCTAACTGCTGCAAATCAAACCGCATGGTCAGCTGCCACATCGTCTGTTTGCTGCCGTCCTGTTTGCCATCAGCTTCACGCTGCTCTATCTGCAGTTGGCTAAACACGCTTTGACCGCCTTGGTTAAGCGGCAGCTGCAGGATCAGCTGCTGCTGTGCTTGGGTGCTGCTATCCAGAGTGGCTAACTGGCTTTGCTGCAGAGTGCTGCTGTGACTGGCCAGCTGGCGCAATAAATTACTGGCTTGTTGCGGCTCCAGCGTACTAACTAACTGCGACAGTCGTTGGTTAGCCGGTGTTTGTGCTGCGGGCACCGGCTTTTGCAGCAGATGGCCCAGCAACAGCTGAATAGCAACCGCCAGCGTGCCGCCGCTGGTTTGCATACTGGCCTGGCTTTGCAGTGGCTGAAACTGCAGCAGGCTAAGCAGCTGCGGTAGTAGCAGCTGCGCGTTGGCAACTTTAGCGCCATCGAGCTGGCTATGGCGTATTGTCTGTAATAGCTGCTGCACTGGCTCAGGCAGATCTGGCAAACTTGCCAGCGGATCAATACTGGAAGGCAAAACCGGCATTAAATGGCGCCATGCCTGACTCAGTGCAGTGCTGCTCAGTTGCGCTGTGCTGGCCACCGTATTGCTGGAGGCCACCGCTGGCGGGCCAACTAGTTGCAACGGCCGGTTAAACTGACCGGCATCTACCGATAAACTGGTTTTGACACTAGGTGGCTGTAGCACTAACTGCCAGTGTTTACCCTGCTGCTGCAGTTGTAATTGCTGCGCGGTGCCTGATGGCAGTTTTAAGCTGCTAAGCAACGGCAGTGGGCTTAGCGTGCTTGGCCGTTGTTGGTTAAACAGCTGTACCAACTGTTGTAATAACTGTTGTTGTTGCGGTTTGTCCAGTAAGGCTTGCTGCGGGTTGTTTGGGTTGCCGGGTAGCAGCAAGCGGGCGCTTAATTCGCCGTTACTGCTGCCCAGTTGCAGCAGCACTGTTAACTGGTTGGAGTGGCTGTGTTGAAACAGGCTGCTCAGCTGTTGCCTGGCATCTTTGCCGATGGTAAGTGGCGCCAGCATGGGTAACTGGATACTTCCGGCTTTAACCGCAGCCTCTGCTGAAGTGGCCACGGATGACGACGCCGCTACCAGCAGCCGGGCACTGACCAAGGCCGCACTTTGCGGGGGTGTGTTAGCCTGGTTATTGTCAGTGCTGGGTGTTTGTACCGGTGTGGCGCCGCTGGCGCTTAAGAAAAACTGCAACAGCAACTGGCGCACCTGCGCGGCCGATAGCGCTACTGTTTGTGTCGTCTGGCTATTTTGCAGGTTAAGCTGGATCTGGTTATTGGCACTTAGGGCAAATTGCAGCTGTACCGGTACCTGCTGCCCGGTGGTGCTGGCGGTTTGTCGTGGCTGGGCCGACATCGCGCCGGGTTGCAACAGTGGCTGTAACCGGACGGCTTCGGCGGCAGTAAGTGTTAACTGCAACGGCGTCTGCCCTGTGCCCAGTTGTAACCGGGCGCCGCCATCTGGCAGTTGCTGCAGCTGCGCCTGGTAAACTTGCGCTAGCACCAGCTTTACGGCGCCGCTGTCGGCTTTGCCGCTGGCAGACAGCATGAGCAGTTTGTCCAGATTGATCTGGTTCATAGTTTTACCTGTTTTCGCCTGGTCTGACGCCCTGTTACATTCGTATTATGCCGGCATTATGGTAATATGCGCGCAATTTTTACCGTCGTCGATAGCTCGTGCAGTGAATATACCACAACCATTTTTCGTATCGCCCGGCGAGATCCTGCTTCAAGCTAAAGACTTAAGCTGCATCCGCCAGGACAGAGTGTTGTTTGAACAGCTAAGCCTGACAGTGCACGGCGGCGAGCTTATGCAAATTGCCGGTAAAAACGGTGCCGGTAAAAGCTCGTTACTGCGCTTATTAGCTGGCCTGGCGCATCCCGACGAGGGCGCGATTTATTACCGTCAACAGCCGCTGGCACAGCAGCCGGCTGAATATGCCGCTGATCTTTGTTATATCGGCCACCACAGCGGTATTCATGAGCAATTAACCGCGCTGGAGAACCTGCGTTTCTGGCGTGCTGCGGCTCAGGTGCCAGCCGGCGACGATTATGCTTTGCTTGGCCGCCTCGGTCTGGCCGGGCTTGAGGATATTCCCTGTCGTATGTTGTCGGCGGGCCAGCAGCGGCGGGTGTCACTGGCGCGTTTATGGTTTAGCCAGGGCCAGCTTTGGATCTTAGATGAACCTTTTACCGCACTGGATCAAGCTGCTATCGCCTTATTGCAGCAACATTTTTTGCAGCATTTACAGCAAGGTGGCAGTATTGTGCTGACCACACATCAGAGCCTGAGTCTGCAGTATGCGCAGCTTAGTAAACTGGAGCTGGCCTACCGATGGTAAAACTGGGTGTGTTTATTCAGCGCGAGCTGCGCTTGCTGGCCAGGCAAAAAGCCGACTGGTTAAACCCGGTGCTGTTTTTCATTATTGTGCTGTGCTTATTCCCGCTCGGTGTAGGGCCAGAGCCCAACCTGCTGCGGCTGATGGCGCCGGGTATTGTCTGGATAGCCGCACTATTAAGTGTGCTGCTGGCTGCAGAGCGGCTGTTTAAAGATGATTATCGCAACGGCGTCATCGAGCAGCTAGTCGCCGCGCGTCAGCCACTGCTGAGCTTTGTGTTGGCAAAGCTGGTCACCAATTGGCTAAGCACCGGCTTGCCACTGGTGCTGTTATCACCGCTGGTAGCGTTGTTGCTGAATTTAGAAACGCCAGCCTTTGTCGCATTATTGCTGACGTTGCTTTTAGGAACGCCGCTGTTAAGCCTGCTGAGTGTGTTAGGCGCAGCGCTTACGGTATCGGCCGATAAAGGTGGTATTTTACTGGCACTGCTGATTTTGCCGCTGTATATTCCGCTACTCATTTTTGCCAGCGCAGCAATGGAAGCGGCCACGATGGCGCTGCCTTATCACGGTCAGCTGGCCATTATGCTGGCCATGTTGTTATTTGCATTGGCGCTGGTGCCGCTGGCGGTACTCAGTGCCCTTAAATTAAATGTGAGCTGATATGTTTAAATGGTTACATCCTTTAGCAAAGCCTGAAACCGTTTATCACCTGTGTGGCCGCCTGTACCCCTGGTTAATGCTGCTGGCCGTTATGCTGCTGCTGCTGGGTAATATCTGGGGCCTGGCGTTCACCCCGCCTGATTATCAACAGGGCGACAGCTACCGCATTATTCATATTCATGTGCCGTCGGCGATTATGTCGATGGGTACCTATTCGGCCATGGCTATCGCCGCTTTTATTGCCTTGGTGTGGCAGGTAAAAGTGGCGCAGTGGTCGGTATTGGCAATAGCGCCTATTGGTGCTGTATACACTGCTATTGCGCTTATCACCGGTATGGCCTGGGGTAAACCGATGTGGGGCACCTGGTGGGTGTGGGATGCCCGCTTAACGTCAGAACTTATCTTATTATTTTTATACCTGGGCGTAATTGCCTTAAGCGGCGCCTTTTCTGACCGGCAAACCGGTGCTAAAGCATCATCACTGCTGGCGGTGGTGGGGGTTATTAACCTGCCGATCATTCATTTTTCGGTCGAGTGGTGGAACACTTTGCATCAGGGCGCGTCTATAACCAAGTTTGCCAAACCGTCGATAGATCCCAGCATGTTGTGGCCACTGCTGATCAGCATACTGGCATTTAAGGTATTGATGTTGGCACTGTTATGCCTGCGCCTGCGTACTGCTATTTTGCAGCATGAGCAGCACAGGCCCTGGGTTAAAGCATTGGCCGGAGCAAAGTAATTATGCATTTTCAGTCTTTCAGCGAGTTTTGGGCTATGGGTGGTTATGGTTTTTTCGTCTGGTTGTCTTTTGGCGCGACCTATGCGCTGTTAGTGGCGCTGTTGGCCTACAGCCATCTTCAGCAGCGCCAGTGTTTAACGCAGTTGGCAGACAAGCTGGCCCGCGAGCAACGTATTAAGCAGTATCAGGAGTCCTCATCATAATGCAAACCCGACGTCAGAAACGCCTGTGGGCGATGCTATTGGTCATCGGCCTGCTGGCGGGTGCAGTAGGCGCCATGCTGTATGCGTTGCAGCAAAATATCGATTTGTTTTATACGCCCTCGCAGCTGGTAGAAGGGCTGGGTAAAGATAAGGTAAAACCGGTGGTCGGCCAGCGGCTGCGCATTGGTGGTATGGTGGTGGAGGGCTCGGTAAAGCGCGATCCACAGTCGCTCAAAGTCAGTTTCGACTTAGTTGACACCGGCCCCATCGTCACGGTGACTTATGACGGCATATTGCCGGACTTGTTCCGTGAAGGGCAGGGCATAGTGGCGCAGGGTATTTTAGTGGATGCAACCACCATTGCCGCCACTGAGGTGCTGGCCAAGCACGATGAAGAGTACATGCCACCGGAAGTGGCTGAGGCGCTAAAAGGTATCCGCCATGTGCCACCGTCAAAACAAAACCTGCCCGCCGCGACAGACAGCGAAGCAAATAGTAATAGTACAGAAGGGCGCTACTAATGATTGCTGAAGCCGGTCAGCTGGCGCTGACATTTGCTTTTGCGCTGGCATTGTTGCTGGCGCTGGTGCCCTTGTATGGCAGCTTTGTGGCTAATCAGCGTATGCTGCTGCTGGCAAAGCCGCTGGCGTTTGGCCAGTTTATTTTCTGTTTGCTGGCAATGGCGGCACTGATTTACGCTTTTCGCACTAACGATTTTACCGTTATCAATGTGGCGCAAAACTCCAGCTCTACCTTGCCCTGGTATTACCAAATAACCGCCAGCTTTGGCTCGCATGAAGGCTCTATGTTGCTGTGGGTGCTGATGCTGGCCGGTTGCG
>JAANMY010000720.1_pt1 | contig 43714 bp, 40 predicted proteins | sample 7279691 | NCBI WGS metagenome assembly JAANMY01 (sample SAMN14094543, study PRJNA606508) | bioreactor metagenome | isolation source: A lab-scale SPAN reactor treating ammonium-rich wastewater day 388 | place: Ireland: Galway | collected 2018-02-07 | reverse complement strand
GAGCCGCCCTTTTGCTGGGCAATCGTGATGATGCGTCCTGCCATGAGCCCCTCCGTTCCGGCGATCGCCTGCCTGTTTCCTGCCAGACTAGGGGCTAAGCTTGCGCAATGCACGGCTTTTCGCAGCCGCAGCATCGGCTTTCCACATCAGGTCTTCCAGGTATCGACCACCTCGTACATCACCGGCTCGAAATGGCGGCACATGCCATGGATGGCGCGGTTGCGGGTGCGCATCTCGGGGCTGCGCAGCATGGCCTGGTAGTCGCGCCGGTCGCGCCATTGCGAATAGGTGCAGATGCGGGTCTGCGCATCGTTCAGGTGGATCGCGCCCGAGACATAGCCGGGCTGGTGCCGGATGACCTGGTCATAGGCGTCGTTCAGCGCGTCCAGCACGTCATGCGCGGTTCCGGGCGTCACCTCGAAGGTGCAGATCACGGTCTGGCCGGTGAATTCCTTGTCGATGCGGGTCATGGCTGGGCTCTCCTCCCTCGCTGCTGGCCCAAGCTTAGCGCAGCGGCGGCGCGGGGGAAGAGGGTTTTCGATCCCGGGCCGGGCGCAGAAAGCCCAAGGCCGGATAAAGCCGGTCCGTCACCGCCTGGCGCATCTGCCGGGCCAGGGGGTCGTGAAAGACCTCCAGCGCCCGTTCGGCCTCGGCCCCCGACAGCCAGCCGCCGTCGAGCCGCCAGCGCCGGAAAAAGATCCGGTCCAGATCCTGCGCCGCGCGGAACTCCAGGCCGCGGCGCGCCTGTTCGGCGCCTCGCGCGGGCGCGATCCGGGCATCGGGGCCGTATGTCCGCCGCGCTTCGGCGATCCTGGCCTGCTGCGCGGCCATGGCTTGGGCCACATCCCCGTCGGTGATCGTGACCAGCCGGTCCATCTCGGCCCGGACCCCGGCCGGCAGCGTCGCGACCGCCGCCTCGGCCGCCTGGCGGAAACGCGGGTCGGCTTCGATCCTCATGCCCCAGGCACCGGGCTGGACGCGCCACAGCACGGGTTGGGCCGCCGGGGTCCAGGCGCCGTCCGCGACCAGCCCCAGGCGATCCAGCAGCGCCAGCAGCTCGGGCCGGGCCAGCGCCGGGCCCAGCCCATGCGCCGCCGCGATGTTCGGCGGCGGCGGGGGCGGCGCGCCGATGCGGCGGATGATGAAATCCCCGGCCCGTTCCGGCTGCGGGCTGCCATCGGGCAGGCGATAAGCCAGCTGCCCCTGCTGGCGCGCCAGGCCCAGCACCGCGACGCAAAGATCGTCCCAGCGCGGCGGCATCGCCGGCCGCCGGGGCGCGGCGCGGCGGCTTGCGCCCCAGCCCGTCGCATCGGCGCGGCCCAGGGCCACCAGGGCCTCGCAGCCGATCTGGCAGGCGGTCACGGCCATGTCCTGCCAGCCGCTTCCGTCGTCCATCGCCGGCAGGTTCCGTTCCAGGAAATCCGCGACCGCCCCCGGCCAATCCCCCGTCGCATGCATCCCGGATCCCTTTCCCGCTTTGGCCGGCCGCGCCCCGCCGGCACGCTTGCGACCTGCGCATAACGGGCGCATGTTGCGCCGCGCAATGCGAAAGGACATGAGCATGATTCCGGTCTTCGACGGTCACAACGATTTCTTGCAGCGCATGGTGGCTGCGGGGCCCGGCCGCGACCGGCTTTGGCTGGAGGGCGACGGCAGCGGGCATCTGGACCTGCCGCGGATGAAGGCGGGCGGGTTTGCCGGCGGCTTCTTCGCGATCTGGACGCCCTCGCCGCCCGGCCCCGACGATGCGCTGGCGGCGATGCTCAAGAAGAACCCGCCCTTCGCCCTGCCCCTGCCGCCCGAGGTGGAGCCGGCCCAGGCCCTGCCCCATGCGCTGGCCCAGGCCGGGCAGCTGATGGCGATGGAGCGGACCGGCACGCTGGCGATCTGCCGGACCGCGGCCGAGATCCGCGCGGCCATGGCCCAGGGCCGCATCGCCGCCATCCTGCACATCGAGGGCGCCGAGCCGATCCCGGACCTGGATGCGCTGCATGTCTGGCACGCGATGGGGCTGCGCTCGCTGGGGCCGGTCTGGTCGCGGCCGACGCGCTATGCCCATGGCGTGCCCTTCGCCTTTCCCGCCTCGCCCGACACCGGGCCGGGGCTGACGGATGCGGGCAAGGATCTGGTGCGCGCATGCAACCGGCTGCGCATCATGCTGGACCTGTCGCATCTGAACGAAAAGGGCTTCGACGACGTGGCCCGGCTGTCGGATGCGCCGCTGGTCGCCAGCCACAGCTGCGCCCATGCCGTCGCGCCCAGCTCGCGCAACCTGACCGACCGGCAATTGCGGGTGATCGCCGAATCGCGCGGCCTCGTCGGGCTGAACTTTGCCGTGGGCTTCCTGCATCCCGAAGGGCGGCGCGACCCGATGCAGGGGTTCGCGGTCATGCTGCGCCACCTGGACCACCTGCTGGAATTGCTTGGCGAGGACGGCGTGGCGCTGGGTTCGGATTTCGACGGCGCCGACATGCCCGAGGATCTGGCCGATGCCGCCGCCCTGCCGAAGCTGGTGCAGGCGATGCTGGCGCATGGCTATGGCCGCGAGCTGGTCGAAAAGATCGCCTGGCGCAACTGGCTGGACCTGCTGGAGCGGAGCTGGGGCGGCTGAACGCGCACGCCAGCCTGGCGGGACGCGGGGGCGCCGATCCGAAACCGGACACTCGGCAAAGGCACACAAGGATCGTCGCCCCCATGCGCGGGGAAATGCCACAGCCGCCCCGCACGGTAAAGTTGTCCATTCGGACAGGATTCCCGCTATGAGGGAATCCCCCTCAGCCTCCGGTGACGACCGGCGTGACCTCCAGCGCATCGGCAAGCGAGCGGAAGCGGGCCTCGGCCACCTCGCCCATCAGCGCGCGCCCGGTCCGGGTCAGCTTCAGCTCCAGAAGCTTCTTCTTGCGCTGCAGCTTCAGCGTGCCCGCCTCGGCCGGATCCTTGACCGAGAACATGGCGCCGAAGCGCAGCGCCTTGCCCAGAACCTCGGCCTCGCGGATCTCCTTTTCCGAAAGCAGCGCGAACAGCGGCGCCATGGGCGAATTGGCGCGGCTGTTCTTGTAGCGGTGCAGCAGCGACAGCCCCAGGAACACCCGTTCGGGATGCGACAGCGCCGCCATGTTGGCCCGCGTGACATTGTCGAAACAGGCATCGGCGCGATAATCGGGATGGGTGCGCCAGGTGGTGTCGTGCAAAAGGCAGGCCGCCCGGACCAGCCGGTCGCGCTCGGGCGGCAGGTCGCCGAACAGCGGCTCCAGGAACTGGTAGAGCTTCTTGCCGAAACCCGGCATCCGCGCCATCTGCCGCTCGGCAAAGCGCGCCGCCTCGATCAGCGGATCGCGCGAGCGCAGCCCGGCCGGCATCTGTTCGTAAAGCAGCCCCTCGCGGATGCCGTAGGAAGAGACGGCCAGCGATTTCGGCTTGAGGCTTTGCACCAGTTGGCGCAGCACCTGGCTGGCCAGCGGCACCAACTCCATCCGGCTTTGCGAGATGCCGGTCATCGCCCGCATCTCGGCCACGCTGCGCTCGCCGATCCATTTCACCGTGTCGGCGACGGCCTGCGGCGACATGCGATATTCGTGCAGCACGGTCATCGGGTATTTCGCCCGCTCCATGTCCAGCCGCGCGATGGCCCGCCACGAGCCGCCGACCAGGTAGATCTGTTCGTGCCCGCGGCCCAGCCGCTCGGCCGCCCGCTCGATCGCATCGCGGATATGGTCGCGCAGGCCCGCGGCGCCGCCCTTGACCTGTTGCAGCCGGAACGGGCCCAAGGGCGTCGAGATGCGGCCGCCGACCTTGCCGTTCGCCACCTCGGCCAGTTCCATCGAGTTGCCGCCGATGTCGCAGACCAGCCCCTTGGCATCCGGCCAGCCCAGCAGCACGCCCTGCGCGGAAAGCCGCGCCTCTTCCTCGCCGTCGATGACCCAGAGCTTCAGCCCGGTCTCCTTCTCGACCGCCTTGTGGAAGGCGGGGCCGTCCTCGGCCTCGCGTACGGCGGCGGTCGCGACGCAGGTCAGCGGCTTGATGCCCATGCTGTCGGCCAGCACCGCAAAGCGGCGCAGGGCGGCCATGCCGCGGCGCACGCCTTCGGGGTTCAGCCGGCCGGTGGTGGCCAGGCCCGAGCCCAGCCCGGCCATGACCTTTTCGTTGTAGAAATAGGCCGGCGAGCGCGCCGCCCCGTCGAACACCACCATGCGGATCGAGTTCGAGCCCACGTCGACCACGCCGACCCGGCTGAGCGCGCGTTCCGAGGCGCGTTCGAACAGCGAGCGTCCGAAGGGTTCGATGGTTTCTCCGCTTGCGGTCACGATGCCGTTCATCGGGTTCCTCTCGATTCCGTTACCAAGCCGGTCGCGCGCTTTGGATGGGGCAATTGCCTCCTTGCGTCAATCCGTCGAGTGCATCAGCGCCGGAACGTCACGCGCGCCCGCGCTGCCGCGCCCCGACAATGAGGGGTTTTCCATGAAGAACTTGTGACAGGAAAACAGGTCGTCGCGTCCGGCCGGCAGATAGCGCAGATAGCGCCCGTCGGGTTGCAGAAGCCAGCTTTGCGCCTCGTCGGCCATGTTGGCGGCCATGACCTGGCTGGTGATCTGCGCCTTCACCGTCTCGTTGAAGCATTCCACCAGCGCCTCGACCCGGCGGTTCAGGTTGCGCCCCATCCAGTCGGCCGAGCTGATGAAGACCCGCGCGCGCTTGGAAGGCAGGCCGAAGCCGTTGCCGAAGCAGACGATGCGGGAATGTTCCAGGAAGCGGCCGACGATGGATTTCACCCGGATGTTGTCCGACAGGCCCGCGATGCCCGGACGCAGCCCGCAGATGCCGCGGATCACCAGGTTGATCCTGACCCCCGCCTGGCTTGCGGCATAAAGCGCCTCGATCACGTCCTTGTCGATCAGGCTGTTCATCTTGGCCCAGATCTCGGCCGGGCGGCCGCGGCTGGCGAAATCGGCCTCGCGCGCGATCAGCTCCAGCAGCCGCTCCTTGAGGTCGATGGGCGAGATGGCGATGTTCTCCAGCCCCTCGGGCTGGACATAGCCGGACAGGAAGTTGAACACCTTGGAGGCATCGCGCCCCAGCGCCGGGTCGCAGGTGAACAGGGACAGGTCGGTATAGATGCGCGCGGTGATCGGGTGATAGTTGCCGGTGCCGAAATGGGTATAGGTCACAAGCTGGTCGCCCTCGCGCCGCACCACGGCGCTGATCTTGGCATGGGTCTTGTATTGCATGAAGCCATAGACGACATGCGCGCCCGAGCGTTCCAGCCGCCGCGACTGGCGGATGTTCGCGGCCTCGTCGAAGCGGGCCTTCAGCTCGACCAGCGCCGTCACCGACTTGCCCGATTCGGCCGCCTCGCAGAGCGCGTCCACGATGGGGCTGTCGCGCGAGGTGCGGTAAAGCGTCTGCTTGATCGCCAGCACGTCCGGGTCGCGCGCCGCCTGCGCCAGGAAGCGCACCACCATGTCGAAGGTCTCGTAGGGGTGGTGCAGCAGCATGTCCTTTTGCCGGATCGCGGCGAACATGTCGCCGTCGTGGTCCTGCACCCGTTCCGGCACCCGCGGGGTGAAGCCCGGCCATTGCAGGTCGCGCCGCCCGTCCAGCACCAGTTCGCGCAGGTCGGCCATGCCCAGAAGGCCCTCGACCTCGACCACCTCCTCGGGATCGACCTCCAGCTCCTGCATGATGACCCGGCGCAGCCGGTCGGGCGCGCCGGCGGTGATCTTCAGCCGGATGACCGAGCCGCGGCGCCGGCGCTTCAGCGCCGTCTCGAACTCGCGCACCAGGTCTTCGGCCTCTTCCTCGACCTCCAGGTCGCTGTCGCGCAGCACGCGGAAGGCGCAATGGCCAATGTCGCGATAGCCGGGGAACAGGCTCGGCAGATGCATCAGCAGCAGGTCTTCCAGCCGCAGGAAGCGCTTGCCGCCCGGCAGCGGGATGAAGCGGGCGATCTGCTGGGGGATGGGCACCAGCGCCTGCATCTGCCGCCCGTCGCTTTCCCGCGCCAGTTCCAGCGCCAGCGAAAAGCCGGTGTTGGGGATGAAGGGAAAGGGATGCGCCGGGTCTATGGCCAAGGGCGAGACCACCGGGAACACCTGCTCCATGAAATGCCGGCGCAGGAATTCTTCCTCGGCGCGGGTGACGCGGCCGCGCGACAGGATGGCGATGTCGGCCTGTTCCATCTCGCGGCGCAGGCCGTTCCAGACCGCCTGCTGCGCGCCCATCAGCCGGCGCGCATCGGCATTGACCAGCGCCAGCTGCTCGGCCGCGGTCAGCCCGTCGTCGGACAGGGTGGTGTTGCCTTCGCGCACCAGCTCGCGCAGGCCGGCCACGCGCACGGTGTAGAACTCGTCGAGATTGGTGGCCGAGATCGACAGGAAGCGCAGCCGCTCGAGCAGCGGCACGCGCGGGTTGCGCGCCTCGTCCAGCACGCGCCAGTTGAAGGCGAGCCAGCTGATCTCGCGGTTGAAGAAGCGCGCGGCGCCCTCGGGCGGGCCGTCGGGCAGATCGCGCGGGGCGGGAAAGGGGGATTTCAGGAAATCGGCCTGGGTCATGTCACGGGACTTCGGGGAAAATGCGGGGCGATCATGCGTCGGCGGGGGCCAGCTTGTCCAGAAGCTCGGCCGCCAGCCGCCGGGTGATGGCGCGGCGGTCGGCCAGCGATTCGCGGTCGATGGCGGCGACCAGGCGGCGGGCCAGGTCCAGGTCGCGCTCCATGCGCAGCGAAAGCCAGTCCACCACCTCGGGCGCCACCTGGATCTGGCGGTCGGCGAACAGCTTGACCAGCACCGCCGGCAGCAGCGCGTCGTCGGGCGGGCCCAGGATCGCCTGCGCCGCCGTCTCCAGCCGCGAGCGCAGGTCGGGCAGCGCCACGCCCCAGTCGCGCGGCGGCGCCTGCGCGGTGATGAGAAGCAGCGCCCCCCGCGCGCCGGCCAGGTTCCACAGGTGGAACAGGCCCTGTTCGGCCGTGGCGTTGCCGCCGATCTCATGCGCGTCCTCGATGACCAGCGCGGCGCCGGGGCGGACCAGATCGTCCACGCTTTCGGGGGTCAGCGTCCAGCCATGGCTGACATGGGCGCCATGATCGGCCGCCCAGAAGCCGACCAGATGCGTCTTGCCCGATCCCGGACCGCCGATCAGCAGCAGCCGGCCCTGCGGCCAGCGGCCCGGCGCGTCCAGCATCGCCAGCGCATCGCGATTGGCCGCGGTGATCAGGAAATCGTCGCGCGACGAGGCCGGCGGCATCGTCAGGTCCAGGGTCAATTGTCTGGCCACCGTTCAGCGGTCCTTGCCGCGCAGGTGGTCGCGCGTCTCGGCCCACAGATCGGAGGGCGAAGGCGGGCCCTCGGCATCGGGAACCTCGCCGGCCTGCTGGCGGTGCTGGTGTTCCTCCAGCAGATGCGCCAGATGCTCGTCGCGGTGGATCTGCGCCACGGCCACGTCGCGCGACATCTGCGCCAGCTGGCGCGCGCGCTCGGTCGTGCCGCGCGGCACCAGCTCGACCATGGTCGGCGGCGCGGGGGGCGAGGGCACCTCGCGCCCGGTATAGAGCGCGCTTTCCTTGTAGCGGGCGACGGCAAAGCGGACCAGCACCCCCAGCGCCGCCGCCGCCGGCACGGCGATGAGCAGGCCGACGAAGCCGAAGAGCGTGCCGAAGACGGTCAGGGCCAGCATCAGCCAGACCGGATGCAGCCCGACATGGCCGCCGACGATCTTGGGTTGCAGGTAGTTGCCCTCGACGATCTGGCCCAGGACGAAGACCGCGATCACCGCGCCGATCCAGACCGGCTCGCCCCAGAAGGAGAACAGCGCCACGCCGATGGCGGTGGCGCCGCCGACCAGCACGCCGACATAGGGGATGAAGGACAGCGAGGCGGCGATCACCCCGATCGCGATGCCGAAGGGCAGGCCGATCAGCGCCAGGCAGACCGAATAGAAGGTGCCCAGGATCAGGATCACCATGCCCTGCCCGCGCACGAATCCCGACAGCGCCGCGTCGATCTCGTGTCCCAGCCGGCGGATGGTGCCGGCATGCTGGCGCGGCAGAAGCTCGTCCAGCCGGTCGACCATGTTGTCCCAGTCGAGCAGCAGGTAGAAGGCGACGACCGGCACGATCACGATCAGCATGACCATGCTGACCACGCCCATGACCGAGCCCAGCACGGTGCTGACCAACTGCCCGCCCCGCTCGCTGATCTGCTGGCCCATGTTGGCAAGCGCGCTGTTGACCGGGCTGCCCTCGGTGAAGATCTCGGGGAACCGGGTCATCAGGAACTGCTGGAGGCGCTGGAACATCTCGGGCGCGGTCTCGATCAGCGCGGTGGTCTGGCGCACCAGCACCGGCACCAGCAGCAGAAACAGCGCCACCACCAGCAAGAGCCCGCAAAGCGTGATGATGACCACCGAGGCGGTGCGCGACAGGCCCAGCCGCTCGAGCCGGTCGGCCAGGGGATCGAAGAGATAGGCCACGGCCGCGCCCATGATGAAGGGCGTGACGGCATTGCCCACCCCCCAAAGCGCCAACAGCAGCACGGCCAGCGCGCCGCCCCAATACAGGATCTGTTTCTGCACCGGCAATTGCATGGGTCTCGTCGCTCCCGTCCCCGCGTTCGGCTTCCTATGTGGACGGTCGCGGCGCGGCTTGCAAGGAAGGGCGTTGCCCCGCTATCCGCGATCCGCTAACCCGTGCCGGCCATCATGAGGATTTCGCCATGCGTCTGTCGCGCTATTTCATGCCCGTCCTGAAGGAAGACCCCAAAGAGGCCCAGATCGTCAGCCACCGGCTGATGCTGCGCGCCGGCATGATCAAGCAGCAGGCGGCCGGCATCTATTCCTGGCTGCCGCTGGGCTTCAAGGTGCTGCGCCGCATCGAGCAGATCGTGCATGAGGAACAGGCCCGCGCCGGCCATATCGCCATGCTGATGCCGACGCTGCAGCCCGCCGACCTGTGGCGCGAAAGCGGCCGCTACGACGATTACGGCGAAGAGATGCTGCGCATCCGCGACCGCCACAAGCGCGACCTGCTTTACGGGCCCACGAACGAGGAGATGATCACCGACATCTTCCGCAGCCATGTGAACAGCTACAAGGACCTGCCGCTGACGCTGTATCACATCCAGTGGAAGTTCCGCGACGAGATCCGCCCCCGCTTCGGCGTCATGCGCGGGCGCGAGTTCCTGATGAAGGACGGCTACAATTTCGACCTGACCAAGGAAGACGCGCTGCACGCCTATAACCGGCACCTGGTCAGCTATCTGCGCACCTACGAGCGCATGGGCCTGCAGGCGATCCCGATGCGCGCCGATGGCGGGCCGATCGGCGGCGACTATACGCATGAGTTCCTGGTGCTGGCCGAGACCGGCGAGTCGGAGGTGTTCTACGACAGCGAGATCACCGACCTGAAATTCGGCGACCGCGCCATCGACTACGACGATGTCGCGCAATGCCAGGCCGTGCTGGAGGAATTCACCAGCCGCTATGCCCGCACCGACGAGACCCATGACGCGGCGCTGTTCGAGCAGGTCCCCGAGGCGCGGCGGCGCCAGGCCCGCGGCATCGAGGTCGGGCAGATCTTCTATTTCGGCACCAAGTATTCCGAGCCGATGGGCGCCACCGTGGTCGGCCCCGACGGCGCCCGCGTGCCGGTTCACATGGGCTCGCACGGGATCGGCGTCAGCCGCCTTCTGGGCGCGATCATCGAGGCCAGCCATGACGACAAGGGCATCGTCTGGCCCGAGGGGGTGACACCCTTCCATGCCGGGATCGTCAACCTCAAACAGGGCGACGCCTCGACCGACGGCGCCTGCGAGTCGCTTTACGCCGAGCTGAAGGCGCAGGGGCTGGACCCGCTCTACGACGACCGCGACGAGCGGGCGGGGGCGAAATTCGCCACCATGGACCTGATCGGCCTGCCCTGGCGCATCACCGTCGGGCCGCGCGGGCTGGCGGCGAACAAGGTCGAGCTGACCTCGCGCCACAGCGGCGAATCGATCGAGGTCTCGCCGCAGGAGGCGGTGGCGCGGCTGAAGGATATCTACCAGCCGGTCTTCGACGCCGCGAAATAGGGCCGCGAAATAGGCGCGGCCGCGCCCGGCGGGACGGTTGCCTGGGTATTTGGGCAACGGAGAAACATGGCGGGCGGCGCCCAGGCGGCGCCCTTCGCCCAGGCGGCTTGGCCGCATGTGTGTCTGGTGAACGGAACGCCCCCTGCCCTGCGCGCGGTGCCGGCGGGGCCGGGCGGCGCGGGTCTTGTCGCTGTCGTGGTTGTTGTTGTCGTGGTTCAAGAGTGGGCGGTTCATGGTGAAGAAGGCGCTGATTACCGGGGTCACGGGTCAGGACGGATCCTACCTGGCCGAGTTCCTGCTGGAAAAGGGCTATGAGGTGCATGGCATCAAGCGCCGCGCCTCGAGCTTCAACACCCGGCGCGTCGATCACATCTTCCAGGATCCGCACGAGGTCGCGCCGCGCTTCCTGCTGCATTACGGCGACCTGGGCGATGCCTCGAACCTGACCCGGATCATGGCCGAGGTGCGGCCGGACGAGGTCTATAACCTGGGCGCGCAATCCCATGTCGCGGTCAGCTTCGAGGCGCCGGAATATACCGCCGATGTCGATGCGCTGGGGACGCTGCGGCTGCTGGAGGCGATCCGCTTCCTGGGGCTGGAGCGGGCGACGCGGTTCTACCAGGCGTCGAGTTCCGAGCTTTACGGGCTGGTGCGCGAGACGCCGCAGACCGAACGCACGCCCTTTCACCCGCGCAGCCCCTATGCCGTGGCCAAGCTCTATGCCTATTGGATCACGGTGAACTATCGCGAGGCCTATGGGCTTTTCGCCTGCAACGGCATCCTGTTCAACCACGAGAGCCCGCGCCGCGGCGAGACCTTCGTCACCCGCAAGATCACCCGCGGGCTGGCCAACCTGGCCCAGGGGATCGGCGGCTGCCTTTATCTGGGCAACCTGGACGCGCTGCGCGACTGGGGCCATGCCCGCGACTACGTGCGCATGCAATGGCTGATGCTGCAATCCGACGCGCCCGACGATTACGTCATCGCCACCGGCGAGCAGCATTCCGTGCGCCAGTTCCTGACCTGGGCCGCCGCGGAGCTGGGCATCGCGCTGGAATTCCGCGGCTCGGGCGTGGATGAGTTCGCCCTGGTCGCCTCGGTCGCCGGCGAGCGGGCGCCGGCCTTGCGCCCCGGCGACGTGGTGATGCGGGTCGATCCGCGGTATTTCCGCCCGGCCGAGGTGGCCAGCCTGCTGGGCGATGCCGGCAAGGCGCATCGCCGGCTGGGCTGGCGCCCCCGGACCGGGCTGCGCGAGATGATCGCCGAGATGGTCGCCGCCGACCTGCGGGCGGCGCGGCAGCATGCGCTGCTCAGGCGGCATGGGCTGGGTCCGGCCGTCGCGGGAGAGGTGGGATAGATGGCGCGGCTCTTCGTCACCGGCGGCCATGGCATGGTGGGGTCGAACCTGCGCGCCCATCCCGGCATCGCCGCCTGGCAGGTGCTGGCGCCTGCCCGCGCCGAGCTGGACCTGTGCGACGCGGTCGCGCTGCGGGACTGGCTGGCGCGGCATCGTCCCGACGCCGTGGTCCATGCCGCGGGCGTCGTCGGCGGCATCCAGGCCAACATGGCCGAGCCGTTGCGGTATCTGGCCGAGAACGCCCGCATCGGGCTGAACCTGATCACCGCCTGCCGCGAGATCGGCGTTCCGGTGCTGCTGAACCTGAGTTCGAGCTGCGTCTATCCGCGCGACCTGCACCGCGACCTGGCCGAGGAACAGATCCTGACCGGCCCGCTCGAGCCCAGCAACGAGGGCTATGCCCTGGCCAAGATCATGGCGATGCGGCTGGTGGACCATGCCTGCCGCGAGAACCCCACCCTGCAATGGCGCACGCTGATCCCCTGCAACCTCTACGGCCCCTTCGACACGTTCGACCCAGGGCGGTCGCATCTGCTGCCGGCGATCATCCACAAGATCCACCGCGCCAGGATCGAGGGCCGCGACAGGGTCGAGATCTGGGGCGACGGCCAGGCCCGGCGCGAGTTCATGCATGCGGGCGACCTGGCGGATGCGATCCTGCGCGCGCTGGCCGATCCCTCGGCCGTGCCGGCGGTGATGAACGTCGGGCCGGGGGTGGATCACGCGATCGAGGATTATTACCGCATCGTGGCCGGGGTGGTGGGCTGGCAGGGCCGCTTTGTCCACGACCTCGGCAAGCCCGTGGGCATGCGGCGCAAGCTTCTGTCCGTGGCGCGGCAGGCGGCCTGGGGCTGGGCGCCGCGGATCGGCCTGGCCGAGGGCATCGCCGCCACCTATGCCTGGTATCTGGAGCAGCAGCCATGAACCGCTTTCCCCTGGCAAGCTCCAGCTGGGACGAGGCCGAGCGGGACGCCCTGCAGCGGGTGATCGCCTCGGACCGCTTTACCATGGGCCCCGAGGTCGCGGCCTTCGAGGTCGAGTTCGCCCGCTTCGCCGGCAGCCGCCATGCGGTGATGGTCAATTCGGGCTCGTCGGCCAATCTCGCCATGGTGGCGGCGCTGCGCTACCGGCAAGACCCGGCATCGCGGCTGATGCAGGGCGACCAGGTGATCGTGCCGGCGGTGTCCTGGTCCACCAGCTTCTTTCCGCTGCACCAATACGGGCTGCACCTGAAATTCGTGGACATCGACCGCGAGACGCTGAACTACGACCTTGCCGCGCTGGCCGCGGCCATCGACGACCGGACCCGCGCCGTCATGGCGGTGAACCTGCTGGGCAATCCCAACGATTTCGACGCGATCCGTTCGCTGATCCGCACCCGCCGCATCCTGCTGATCGAGGATAATTGCGAATCCATGGGTGCGACCTTCGCCGGGCGCCAGGCCGGCACCTTCGGAGTGATGGGGACGTTCTCGACCTTCTTCTCGCATCACATCTCGACCATGGAGGGCGGGCTGGTCGTCACCGACGACGAAGAGCTTTACCACATCCTGCTGGCGCTGCGGGCACATGGCTGGACGCGCGACCTGCCCAGATGGAACCGCGTGACCGGCGAGAAGGGCGAGGATCCCTTCGAGGAAAGCTTTCGCTTCGTCCTGCCTGGCTACAACCTGCGCCCGCTGGAGATGTCGGGCGCCCTGGGCCGGGCGCAGCTGGAAAAGCTGCCGCGGCTGGTCGCGGCGCGGCGCGAGAACGGCGCGCGCTGGGTCGAGGCGATGGCCGATCACCCGCTGTTCCGCATCCAGCGCGAGATCGGGGAAAGCAGCTGGTTCGGCTTTGCGCTGGTGCTGCGCCCCGAATGCGGGCTTGGCCGGCGCGAGGTCCTGGCGCGGCTCGGCGCGCTGGGATTCGAGACCCGGCCCATCGTCAGCGGCAATTTCACCGGCAATCCCGTGCTGCGGCTGATGGACCACAGCCTGCACGGGCCGATGACCCATGCGGACGAGATCGACCGCAACGGCTTTTTCATCGGCAACCACCCCCATGACATGCGGGACGCGATCCGAATCCTGGCCCGATTCCGCGGCTGAGCGGCTGGCCGCTGGACTTGCCGGCCCGGCTTGGTCAGGATCGGCGCCGAGGTTTCGGGTGGGCGGTCATGGGTGCAGTCTGGACAAGGCGGATCGGCGCGGCGGTCCTGGTCGTCGCCCTGGGCGCGGGGGCCGCTTTCCTGGCCTGGCCCGAACCGCCGCGCCCGGCGACGCCGGTGCCGGCGCTGAGCCTGGCCGGGGACGCGGGATTCCTGGCGGAGCTCGGCCCACAGCGGCCCGGATGGAGCGCCCTGCCCGCCCAGGCGACGGGGCGCGCGGCCGCTGATCCCTCGGGCCTGGGCTATCGCCATGAATGGCCGGGCTTTCACGCCTCGGCGCGGTTTCAGGGCACCGGGATCGTCCTGCGATTCGACGATGCGCTCAATCGCTGGCGCGTGACGCTGGACGGCAAGGCGGTCGAGGTCTCGCGCCCCGGCCGGCAGGATCTGCATATCCGCGGCCTTGCGCCCGGCCCGCATCAGATTCGCGCCGAGAAGATCAGCGAATCGAGCGGCCCGGCGCTTTTCGGCGGCTTCTTCCTGGACGATTCGGCCCAGGCGCTGCCGCCGCCCGATCCGGCGCCGCGGCTGATCGAGTTCATCGGCGATTCCGACACCGTCGGCTTTGCCAATACCGCCAGCCGCCGCGATTGCGAGGCTGAGGAGATCTATGCCGCGACCGACACCAGCCGCAGCTTCGGCCCGCGGGTCGCGGCGGCGCTGGGCGCGGATTACCGCATCCTCGCCCGCTCGGGCATCGGGCTGTTGCGCAACTACGGCGGCGCCGAGCCCGACCGCACCATGGACCGGCTTTATCCCCTGGCCCTGCCGGGACAGCCGGATGCGCCGGCCCTGCCGGAGCGCAAGGCGGACATCGTCGTCATCGGGCTGGGCTCGAACGTGTTCGGCTCGGAACTCGCCCCCGGCGAACGCTGGAGCGACAAGGGCCAGCTGCGCCACGAGTTCGGCCCGGCGCTGGCCGATTTCGCCACCGCCCGCGCGCAGGAAAACCCCGGCGCGACCCTGGTGCTGCTGGCCTTCGGCGAATACGGGGCCGAACTGGTCGAGGCGCATCGGACCGCCTCGGCTCTGCTGGACGGCCGGGGCCTGGCCAACCGCCTGGTCGTCCTGGGCGATCCGCAGCGCAACGCCTGCCTGTGGCACCCCTCGGCCGAGGATCACGCGATGATCGCGCAGGCGCTGGTCGCGGCGCTGAAAGGGCCGGGTCCGAACTGAACGGCGCATTCTGTCTCTTGCGCCCGCCGCCGCGCGACCGCACACTCCACCCGACCCTGCCAGCCGAGCCGCCATGCATTCCCTCAGACCGACTCATAACCGCCTGCGCCGCCTTGCCGGCCTGGGCCCCGCGGATTTCTTTGCCACCGCCGTCGAGCGATGGGAGATCTGCCCGGCCGAGGTGGGCGAGGTCATGCCGGGCATCTGGCTGCCCGACCAGGTCGAGCATATCTCGCGCACCGAGTTCGGCGCCCTGCCCGACATCCTTGAACAGATGCAGGGCAATCCGGCCGAGCAGATTCCGCCCACCCTGGGCTATCGCTTCCGCGACGTGGATTTCGTCGATGGCGTGCTGCATGCGCGCGGGGCCGAACGCCACCTGCGCCAGCACAAGCGCTCGGGCCTGGGCTATGCCCGGCCGCGCGAAAACCTGACGGGCGCGCTTTACGAAAGCTGGATCGGCAACCGCTGGTTCGGCAACTGGTTGCTGAACGACTGCCTTGCCTATCGCCTGGCCGAAGAGGCGGGGGCGCCGGTGACCTCCGCCCCGCTGCGCGGCGGCCATATCGCGCGCTACGAGGAATTGCTGGGCATGGCGCCCCGGCGCATCGGCGACGTGCATTTCGACGAGTTGGTCCTGTTCGACGACCTGCAAAGCAACAGCCACCGCCGCGGCCGCGCGCAGCGCAACCGCGCGCTGGTCCTTCAGGGCCGGGCGCTGGAGCCCCTGCCCGGCGTCTTCATCTTTCGCGGCGCCAGCGGCGATGCTCGCATCCTGGAGAACGAGGCCGAGATCGCCGAGCGGCTCGAGGTCGAATACGGCTTTCGCACGCTCTACATCGACCGCCACGACGCCGACGAACTGGCCCAGGCTGCCGGCGCGGCGCGGATCGTGGCGGGGGTCGAGGGCAGCCAGCTTGCCCATGGCGTCATCGCCATGGCGCCGGGCGGCACGGTGCTGACCCTGCAGCCGGCGGACCGGGTGACGACCTCGCTCAAGCTGCTGACGGATTGCTGGCAGCAGCATTACGCCATGGTGGTGGGGTCGGGCACCGCCCGCGGCTACCGGGTGGAATGGGACCAGATCCGGCGCACGCTCGACCTGATCGCGGCGCAAACCGCCTGAAACCCGTCCTAACAGTCAGGTTGAGTTTGCCGCGAGACATCGGAATATGGGGGCGGGCGAGCTTTATTTCCCGCCGAAGTGATTAAGCAAGTGCATGGTGATGTTCGAAACTCTCCGGGATGACTACAAAAGACACGGCCGTTCGCTGACCGAGCCCGCCTTCGTCTCGCTAGCCGTCTATCGCTATGGCCGCTGGGCCATCGGGCTGAAGAACCCGCTGCTGCGCTGGCTGGCCGGCAAGCCCTATGCGCTGATGCGGATCCTGATCCTGAACGTGACCAAGGTCTGGATCCCGCCGCAGGTGCGGCTGGGGCGCGACTTCCACATCATCCATGCCGAGGGCTCGCTGTCGATCCATCCCGACGTGGTGATCGGCGACCGCTGCGGGGTGATGCACAACGTCACCATCGGCACCAACATGGGCCCCGGCGCGCCGGTGATCGGCGATGATGTGTTCATCGGGGTGAATTCCTGCGTGCTGGGGCCGATCACCATCGGCGACCGGGTGCGGATCGGCGCCAATACCGCGGTGACGACCAACGTGCCGCCGGATTCGGTGGTCATCGGCTCGCCCGCCAAGATCTATCCCAGCCTGCCGATCTTTGCCGCCAAGAAGAAGGCCCCCGAGCATGAGTGACGATTTCGACCGCAGCATGTGGCGCCTTCTGGCCGACAACCTGCCCGCCCGCGCCGACAAGATCGCCGCGGTGGACCAGGGCCGCTCGGTCAGCTACGCCGAACTCGCGGCCGAGGCGGGGCGCGTGGCCGACTGGCTGGTCGGGCGCGGCATCCGCCCCGGCGACCGGGTGATCGTGCATCTGCGCAAGGGCATCGACGAGGTCGCGGCCATGTTCGGCGCCTGGAAGATGGGCGCCGTGGTCATCAACGTGAACATCCGCTGGACGCCCGCGCAGCTGGCCTATGTCGCCCGCGACAGCCGGGCGCGCGCAGCGATCCTGCCCCGCAACGCGCTGGAGGCGCTGGAGGCGCTGGTGGGCGAACATGCCTTGCCCGAGGGCACGGCCTATCTTGTTCAGGGCAAGGCCGAGGGCCTTGTCCAGGGCGCGGACCCCTGGGGGGCGCTTGGCGCCGACCGGGCTTCCGCGCCCGACGAATCCGACCCGCGCGGGTTGGCGATGATCATCTACACCTCGGGCTCGACCGGCGCGCCCAAGGGGGTGATGCTCAGCCATCGCAACATCCGCGTGGGCGCCATCTCGGTCGCGGACTACCTGGGGCTGGACGAAAGCGACCGGCTGCTTTCGGTGCTGCCCTACAGTTTCGACGCCGGGCTGAACCAGCTGACCACCATGCTGCTGACCGGCGGGACGGTGGTGCATCAGCCGCTGACCATGCCGGCCGAGATCATCCGCATGGCCAAGGCCGAATCGGTGACGGGGATCGCCGGGGTGCCGCCCTTGTGGAACCAGATCGTGCGGCTGCTGGTGGACCGTCCGACCGAACTGCCGGCGCTGCGGCGCATCACCAACACCGGCGGCAAGATCCCCCCGAACATCCTGGAACTGCTGCCGCAGGTGTTTCCGGGCGTCGACATCTACCTGATGTATGGGCTGACCGAGGCGTTCCGCTCGACCTATCTGCCGCCGGCGAAATTCGCGGCCAAGATGGGCTCGATCGGCCGGCAGATCCCGAATGCGCAGGTCTTCGCCATCAAGCATGGCGAGGGCATCGCCGGCCCCGGCGAACAGGGCGAACTGGTCCATGCCGGGCCGCTGGTCAGCATGGGCTATTGGGAAAAGCCCGAGGTGACGGCGCAAAAGATCCGCCCCTGCCCCGAGCTTGCGCACCTGCTGGGCGACGAGCCGGTGGTCTGGTCGGGCGACCTGGTGCGCGTGGACGAGGACGGCGACCTGTGGTTCGTCAGCCGCATGGACGAGATGATCAAGACCCTGGGCTTCCGCCTGTCGCCGACCGAGGTCGAGGATGCGATCTCGCAAAGCGGGCTGGTGACCGACGTGGTGGCCTTCGGGGTCGAGGATGCCGACTTGGGCCAGGCGGTTCACGCGGTCGTGACCTATCTGCCGCAGGGCGACGAGGTCGCGCTGGCCGCGCATTGCGCCCGCGCCATGCCCCATTACATGCGTCCCCAGCGCTATCATTCCTGGCAAGGCGCCTTGCCGCGGACCGCCAGCGGCAAGCTGGACCGCCCCGCCATCATCTCGGCCGCCAGGGCCGCATCGCAGAACTGACCAGAAAGGCATTGAATCCATGAGCCTGAGCAAGGACGAACTGTTCCGCTATATCCGCGCCGAACTGAACATCGACACGCCGCTGGACGGCGATACCGAGCTTTTCTCGACCGGGATGCTGGATTCGGTGGCGATGGTCGGGCTGATCTCCTTCGTCGAGCAGCATGCCGGGGTGCGGGTGCAGCCGGGCGACGTGACGCTGGAGAATTTCGACACGGTGGACGCCATCCTGGCCTATGTGCAGACCCTTGACTGACCTCGACCGCCACCTGTCCGAGGCCGCGGTGCGCTTCGGCACGCCCTGCTATGTCTATGCCACCGACCTGGTCGAGGAACGGCTGGCGCATCTGCGCGCGCATCTGGGGCGCTGGTTCGCCGTCAGCTTCGCGGTCAAGAGCAATCCGAACCCCGCGCTGCTGGGCTGGATGCGGGACCGGCTGGACTGCCTCGACATCTCTTCGGGGGGCGAATTGGCGCTGGCGCGCGAGGCGGGCTGGGATGCGGGCCGGATCAGCTTCACCGGCCCGGCCAAGCGCGAGGCGGAGTTGCGCGCCGCCACCCAGGCGGGCCTGGGCGAGCTGGTGCTGGAAAGCCTGCGCGAGGCGCGGCTGGCCGATGCCGTCGCGGCCGAGCTGGGCCTCGTCCAGCCGGTGCTGGTCCGCCTGGCGCCCTCGCGCGTGCCCAAGGGTTTCGGCGACCAGATGGCCGGCCGGCCCAGCCCCTTCGGCGTCGATGTCGAGGACGCGGCCGAGATCCTGCCGCAGATCGCCGCCCTGCCCAACCTGCGCATCATCGGGCTGCACATCTATTCCGGCACGCAATGCCTCAAGCCCGAGGCGATCTGCGAGAACTGGCGCATCTTCATGCAGGTCTTTTCCGAGACCTGCGCCGCGTTGGACCTGCGCCCGGAAAAGCTGATCTTCGGCGCCGGGCTCGGCATCCCCTATCACCCCGGCGACAGCGCGCTGGACCTTGCCGCCATCGCCGCCGAGATCGGCCCCGAACTCGACGCCTTCGCCGCGCGCTTTCCCGCGACGCGGCTGGTGCTGGAGCTGGGCCGCTACCTGGTCGGGCCGGCGGGCTGGTTCGTGACCCGCGTCGTCTCGGTCAAGCAGTCGCGCGGCAGCCGAATCGCCATCTGCGACGGCGGGCTGAACGCCAACCTGGCGGCCTCGGGCAATTTCGGCATGGTGCTGCGGCGCAATTACGTCATGCACCGCGTCGGCGGCGACGAGGGCGGCACCCGCGCCGAGGAAAAGCAGGACATATCCGGCCCGCTCTGCACCTCGATCGACAAGCTGGGCGGCGGCGTCGCCCTGCCGCGGCTGGAGGAAGGCGACCTGATCGCCATCCATGCCTGCGGCGCCTATGGGCCGACCGCCAGCCCGCTGCATTTCATCAGCCATCCCATGCCGGCCGAGGTGCTGCTGACCGGCGGGCAGATGCGCGACGTGACCCGGACCCGCGGCGGCTGAGGCCCAGCCGCCGCCCCATTTCCGGGCAAGCGATAAAATATTCCTGATCTTGGATTTTTGCGTCGTTTTTATCGACCAGGTCGGTTGTGTTTTCCGCGGCTGCGCGTCTATTATCTGCGCACAGCCCGAACCGGAAAAGGAACACGATGGTCGAACAGAACCTGTTGCTCTTGCTTGTTCTGACGCCATTCGTGTCGGCCGCCCTGGCGGCCACACTTCCCATCCGGGCGCGCAACGCCGAAGCTTGGCTTGCCGGGCTGACGATGATCGTCGCGCTGGTGATCCTGGGCGTGCTCTACCCCGCCGTGACCGAGGGGCAAAGCATCACCGGCACCTTCCACTGGGTCAGTTCCATCGGGCTTGACCTGACCTTCCGCATCGACGGGTTTTCCTGGCTGTTCATGGTGCTGGTGGCGGGAATCGGCTTCCTCGTCATCCTTTATGCGCGCTACTACATGTCGCCCGACGACCCGGTGCCGCGGCTCTATTCCAGCCTGCTGGCCTTTTGCGGCGCCATGTCGGGGCTGCTGCTGTCGGGCAACATCATCATGCTGGTGGTGTTCTGGGAACTGACCAGCATCGTGTCGTTCCTGCTGATCGGCTATTGGTTCCAGCGGCAGGACGCACGCGACGGCGCGCGGATGTCGCTGATCGTGACCGCCTCGGGCGGGCTGTGCCTGATGGTGGCGATGATCATCCTGGGCCAGATCGCCGGCAGCTACGAGCTGGACGCCGTGCTCAAGGCCGGGCCGCAGATCACCAGCCACCGGCTTTATCCGGTGGTGCTGATCCTGTTCGTGCTGGGCGCCTTTACCAAATCGGCGCAATTCCCGTTCCATTTCTGGCTGCCCAATGCCATGGCGGCGCCGACGCCGGTCTCGGCCTATCTGCATTCGGCGACCATGGTGAAGGCCGGGGTCTTCGTGCTGCTGCGCTTTCACCCGGCGCTGGGGGGCACGGACGCCTGGTTCCAGATCGTGACCGGCATCGGCATGACCACGCTGCTGCTGGGGGCGGTGGTGGCGCTGTTCCGCCACGACCTCAAGGGACTCTTGGCCTATTCCACCATCAGCCACCTGGGGCTGATCACGGCGCTGGCCGGGATCGGCAGCCCCTTTGCGCTGATCGCCGCCGTGTTCCACATCGTCAACCATGCCGTCTTCAAGGCCTCGCTGTTCATGGCCGCCGGCATCATCGACCACGAGACCGGCACCCGCGACATGCGCCGCCTGTCGGGCCTGGCGCGGGTCATGCCGGTGACGGCGATGCTGGCGATCATCGCCTCGGGGGCGATGGCGGGGGTGCCGCTGCTGAACGGGTTCCTGTCCAAGGAGATGTTCTTCGAGGCGACCTATGTCTGGAACAACGGCGGCTCGCTGGACAATTTCGCGCCCTATGTCGCGGTGCTGGCCGGGGCGTTCAGCGCCGCCTATTCGCTGCGCTTCATCGTCACCGTGTTCTTCGGCCCGCCCGCCACCGACCTGCCGCAGGAACCGCATGAGCCGCCATTGCTGATGCGCCTGCCGGTGGCGATCCTGGTGGCGATCTGCCTGGCGGTCGGCATGTTCCCGCAGCAGGTGCTGGGCACCTGGCTGCAGACCGCCAGCATGGCCGTGGTCGGCCCGGAGCTGCCGCATTTCAGCCTCAAGATCTGGCACGGCGTCAACCCGCCCCTGATCATGAGCCTGATCGCCATGTCGCTGGGCGCGCTGATCTACCTGCTGCCGCGACGGCTGATCGATTCGGGCGAGGACGGCACGCGGCTGATGCGGCGGCTGGACTTTGCCCGCGGCTTCGACTGGCTGCTGCAAGTCTTTACCATCCGGCTGCCGCGCTTTGCGCTGCGGGTGCTGTCGGCGAACGGGCTTCAGTCGCAATTGCGCGCCATGGTGCTTTTGTCGCTGGCCGGGGCCTGGTTCGTGCTGCGCCGGCTGGACTGGAACGTGCCCATGCCGGAACTGGGCGCAAGCGAGCTGGTCTTTGCCCTGCTGTGGCTGGTCGGCGGCACCTGCGCCGTCGGCGCCGCCTGGCAGGCCAAGTATCACCGGTTCGCGGCACTGGTGCTGATGGGCGGGGCGGGGCTGGTGACTTGCGCCACCTTCGTCTGGCTGTCGGCGCCCGACCTGGCCGTGACCCAGCTGCTGGTCGAGATCGCCACCACCGCGCTGCTGCTCTTGGGCCTGCGCTGGCTGCCCAAGCGCGACCAGGAGATCCCCGGCGACAACAACCTGACCGCCCGCTCGCGCCGGGCGCGCGACCTGCTGATCGCGCTGGCCTGCGGCACGGGCATGACCGCGCTGGCGCTGGCGGTGCTGCTGACCCCGCCCGGCACCTCGCTGGGCGACTGGTTCCTGCGCAATGCCTATGTCGAGGGCGGCGGCACCAATGTCGTCAACGTCATCCTGGTGGATTTCCGCGCCTTCGACACCTTCGGCGAGATCACCGTCCTCGCCGTCGTCGGGCTGACCGTCTATGCGCTGCTGCGCCGCTTCCGCCCCGCGCCCGAAAGCGTCGAGCGCCCGCGCCCGCAACTCGATGCCGAGGAGCAGGCGCTGGAGGCCTATCTCTTCGTGCCCTCGGTGCTGATGCAATGGATGTTCGCGCCGATCATCGCGCTGGCGGCCTATCTGTTCTTCCGCGGCCACGACCTGCCGGGCGGGGGCTTCGCCGCCGGCGTCACCCTGGCCGTGGGCCTGCTCTTGCAATATGTCGCCGCCAATGTGCGCTGGGTCGAGGCGCGGATCACCGTGCTGCCGATGCGCTGGATGGCGGCGGGGCTGACCACCTCGGCGGCGGTCGGGGCGGGATCGTGGATCTTCGGCTATCCCTTCCTCAGCGCGCATGCGCAATATCTCGAGTTCCCGGTCATCGGCAAGGTGCCCTTCTCGACCGCGATGCTGTTCGATTTCGGCGTGTTCTCGACCGTGCTGGGCGCCATCGTGCTGATGCTGATCGCCATTGCCCACCAGTCGCTGCGCGTCGCCCCGCGCGCCCGCGCGCCCGAAACCGACGAGGAGACGCGCTGATGGAACTGATCCTTGCCCTGGCCATCGGCATCCTGGTCGGCTCCGGCGTCTGGCTGCTGCTGCGGCCGCGGTCCTACCAGGTCATCATCGGCCTTTGCCTGCTGGCCTATGGCGTCAACCTGTTCATCTTTGCCATGGGCCGGCTTTACGTCGGCGCCGCGCCGATCATGCCCAAGGGCGGCTTCGTCGATCCGACCGCCTATGCCGACCCGGTGCCGCAGGCGCTGGTGCTGACCGCCATCGTCATCAGCTTCGCCACCACGGCGCTGTTCCTGGTGCTGATGATCGCCTCGCGCGGGGCCACCGGCACCGACCACGTGGACGGCAGGGAGCGTCATCCATGATGAACGATGCGGCCATGCCCGACCATTTGATGATCGCGCCGATCCTGATCCCGCTGGTGGCCGGCGCGCTCATGCTGTTTTACAGCGACCGCAACCGGCAGACCAAGCTGATCATGGGGCTGGTGGCGGTGGGGCTGACCTTCCTGGCCTCGGTCGAGCTGATGGCCGACGTCAAATCCGCGACCGAACAGGGCGGCACCGTGGTCGGGCTTTACCGGCTGGGCGACTGGCCGGTGCCGATCGGCATCGTGCTGGTGCTGGACCGGCTTTCGGCGATGATGGTGATGCTGACGGCGCTTCTGGCCGCGCCCTCGCTGATCTATGCCGCCGCCGGCTGGCACGGCAAGGGCCAGCATTACCACAGCATGTTCCAGTTCCTGCTGGCGGGGGTGAACGGCTCGTTCCTGACCGGCGACCTGTTCAACCTGTTCGTGTTCTTCGAAGTGATGCTCGCCGCCTCATACGGGCTGATGCTGCACGGCTCGGGGCCCGAGCGGATCAAGGCCGGGCTGCATTACCTGGCGGTGAACCTGGCGGCCTCGCTGTTCTTCCTGATCGGCGTGGCGCTGGTCTATGGAACCACCGGCACGCTGAACATGGCCGACATCGGCCGCGCGCTCTATTGGCTGGACGATGCCGAGCGGCTGCTGTTCCACGCCGCGGCGACCTTCCTGGGGCTGGCCTTCCTGATCAAGGCGGCGGCCTGGCCCCTGTGCTTCTGGCTGCCGCCGACCTACGGCGCCGCGTCGCCGCCCGCCGCCGCGATCATGGCGATCATGACCAAGGTCGGCATCTATGTCATCCTGCGGCTGTCGCTTCTGGTGCTGGGACCGGATGCCGGGCCCTCGGCGGGCTTCGGCGCCTCGGTGCTGATGATCGGCGGGGTGGTGACGATGGCATTCGGCATGATCGGCATCCTCGGCACGCCGGAGCTGGTGCGCAAGGGCGGCTATCTGGCGATCATCTCGTCGGGGACGGTGCTGGCCGCGATCGGCTTTGCCCAGGCGGGGGGCGGCAGTTCGATGCTGGGCGGCGCGCTTTACTACATGGTGGGCTCGACCGCGGCCATCTCGGCCTTCTTCCTGATCGCCGAGCCGGTCAGCCGCAACGACGAGGGCGACGACGACGCCCCGGCCGAGGACGACGGCTTCGACCCGCTTTCGGAACGCTGGGCGCCGATGGGGCTGGGCACGGTCGAGGACACCACCGCCCCCGCCAGCCAGCGCACCGTCAGTTGGCTGACCATGGCGATCTGCTTCGGCCTGGTCGCGGCGATGATCGCCGGCCTGCCGCCGATGCCCGGCTTCATCGGCAAGTTCGCCATCCTGCGCGGCGCGGTGCAGGACAACCTGCCCGCCTCGGGCCACCTGCCGGTCATCCTGTGGGCCTATGCCGCCATGCTGATCCTGTCGGGGCTGGGGGCGCTGATCGCGCTGATGCGCTTCGGCATCCGCCGCTTCTGGGCCGAGGAAGGCCCGACCCCGCGCATCCTGGCGCTTGAGGTGGTGCCGGTGGTCATGCTGCTGGGCATGATCGGCCTGCAGACCGTGCGCTCGGACGCGCTTCTGGGCTATACCAGCGCCACGGCCGACGCGCTGCTGGAGCCGCGCGTCTATCGCAGCGCGGTGCTGGCCGAGGCGCAGGACGTGCGCGCCGCGCCGGTGCAGAGCCTCAGCCCCGATCCGCTGCCCGAGCCTGAGGCCGAAGCCGAGCCCGAAAACGGGCCAGAGGAGGGCGCGCAATGAGCCGCTTCGTCCCCCATCCCGTGCTTTCGGCCGTGCTGGTGCTGATGTGGCTGTTCCTGACCGCCTTCACCCCCGGCCACCTGCTGCTCGGCACGCTGATCGCGCTGGGGGCGGGCTGGTCGGTCGAGCATCTGCATCCGCCCAAGCCGGTCTTCCGGCGCTGGCTGGCGATCCCCAAGCTGATGGCGGTGGTGGCGCTGGACATCCTGCGCTCCAACATCGCCGTGGCGCGGGTGCTGATCCTGGGCCCCGACCATCCGAAATACCATTCGGGCTTCGTCGAGTTGACGCTGCGCTTGCGCGATCCCAATGCGCTGGCGGTGCTGGCGATCATCCTGACCGGCACCCCCGGCACCGCCTGGATCGAATTCGACCAGGAGGAAGGCCGGCTGCTGCTGCATGTCCTCGACCTGCGCAGCGACGACGACTGGCAAAGCCTGATCCGCGACCGCTACGAGGCGCTGCTCATGGAGATATTCGAATGACGGCCGAGATCCTGCGATTCGCCCTGGGCTATGCCCAGATCGCCCTGATCCTGGCCCTGGGGCTGGCCTGCTGGAGGATGCTGCGCGGGCCGCGGGCGCAGGACCGTGTTCTGGCGCTCGACACGATGTACAGCATCGCCATGCTGCTGTTTCTGGTCATCGGCATGGGCAACGGCAATGTCTTCTTCTTCGAGGGCGCGCTGGTCATCGCCGTGCTGGGCTTTGTCACCACGGTCTGCGCCGCCAAGTTCCTGATGCGGGGCGAGGTGATCGAATGATGCATCTGGAGCAACTGCCGCCCTGGGCCGCCGTCATCATCGCGCTGTTCGTGGTGGTCGGCGCCTCGCTGACGCTGCTGGGCGGGGTCGGCCTGGTGCGGCTGAAAAGCTTCTACCAGCGGCTGCACGCGCCGACGCTGGGCTACAGCTATGGCACGCTGCTGATCATCCTGGCCTCGATGCTGATGTTCTCGCTGGCCGAGGGGCGCGTGGTGGTGCATGAGCTGATGATCGGCATCTTCATCATGGTCACGACGCCGATCACGCTGTTGATGCTGGGCCGGGCGGCGCTGCGCCGAGACCGCGACCGCAAGCTGGGCCATGACGAGGTGGTGCCGCCCCGCATCCGCAGCACCGAGCCCCCCGCCGAGACCGAATCCGAAACCGGCGATCCGCAGCCCTAGCGCGATTGCGCCAGCACCTGCCGCAGCAGGGCGGGGTCGACCGCATCGGTGACGAAGGCCTGGCCGATGCCGCGCGCCAGGACGAAGCGCAGCTTGCCGTCCTGCACCTTCTTGTCCTGCGCCATCAGCCCGATCAGCGCCTCGTCGTCGGGCAGCTCGCCCGGAATGTCGGCGATGCGCGCCGGCATGCCCATGGCGGCGAAATGCGCCGCCACCCGCGACGGCGCCTCCTGGCTGCACAGGCCCAGCTTGGCCGAAAGCTCGAAGGCCAGCGCGCAGCCGATCGCCACCCCCTCGCCATGCAGCAGCCGGTCGGAATAGCCGGTGGCCGATTCCAGCGCATGGCCGAAGGTATGGCCCAGGTTCAGCAGCGCGCGCTCGCCCTGCTCGGTCTCGTCGCGCTGCACGATGCCGGCCTTCATCGCCACCGAATGACGCACGGCGCGCAGCCGCCGCGCCGGGTCGGCCGCCAGCCCGGCCGCATTGGCTTCCAGCCATTCGAAGAAGTCCTCGTCGCCCAGCAGCCCGTATTTCGCCACCTCGCCATAGCCGGCGCGGAAATCGCGCGGCGTCAGGGTGGTCAGCACGTCGATGTCGGCCAGCACCAGCGCCGGCTGGTGGAAGGCGCCGATCAGGTTCTTGCCTTGCGGGCTGTTGATCCCGGTCTTGCCGCCGACCGAACTGTCCACCTGCGCCAGAAGCGTCGTCGGGATCTGCACGAAGCGCACGCCGCGGCGCAGGATCGCGGCGGCAAAGCCCGCCAGGTCGCCGATCACCCCGCCGCCAAGCGCGATCACCAGGTCGTTGCGCTCGATCCGCTGGGCCAGCAGCCATTCCACGGCGCGGCCCAGCTCGGCCCAGCATTTCGTCGCCTCGCCGGCGGGCAGGGCCAGCGCCGGCGCTTCGATCCCCTGCCGGGCCAGCGCCTCGCGCAGCGCCGGCAGGTGCAGCGCCGCCACCGTCTCGTCGGTCAGGACGGCGACGCGGCGGCGGCCGGCCAGCGCGACGATCTCTTCGCCCGCGCGGGCCAGCAGGCCCTGGCCGATGCGCACGTCATAGGAACGTGCGCCCAGGTCGACATGGACGGTTTCGATGCTCATTTGCCCTCCAGGATCGCCGGATCATGCGCGCGGATCGCGTCCAGCACGCGGTCCGCCGTCTGTTCGATGCTGTCGCCGCGCTGCGCGGGGACGCGGATGTCGGCCAGCGCATAGACCGGGCTGCGCTCGGCCAGCAGCCGCTCCAGCGTGCCGCGCGGGTCGGGGGTCTGCAGCAGCGGCCGCGTCGGCCGGTGCCGGACCCGGTGCCAGAGCGTCTCCAGGTCGCAGTCGAGCCAGACCGAGACCCCCTCTTCGCCGATGCGGGCGCGGTTCTCGGGGCGCAGCCAGGCGCCGCCGCCGGTCGAGACCACGCCCGGCCCCGAGGCCAGCACCCGGCCCAGCACCTCTGATTCGCGGGCGCGAAAGAAGTCCTCGCCGTCGCGGGCAAAGATTTCCGGGATGGTCATGGCGGCCGCACGCTCGATCTCGGCATCGGTATCCGAGAACGGCCTGCGCAACCGGCGCGCAAGTTCGCCCCCGATCGCGGTCTTGCCCGCCCCCATCATTCCGATCAGCACGATGTTACGCCGCATCACCACCCGGATCCCGCCTCTTGCAACCGGACAGACTGATGGCGTGATCTTTCGGGAAATGCCATATATATTTCGCAAGAACCGGCGACAGACCGGAAAGCATATCGAGGCGGAAGGGGCAATTCATGCGGCTTTTGAAGGTGGTGGTGGTTCTGGTCATCCTGATTCTGGCGGGCCTGGCCGGCTATGCCTATTTCGGCGACATGAGTTCCGACCCGCGCGAGATGCGGATGCCGGTCGAACTGGACCTGGGCGCGCAAGGGGCCGCCGTCCCGGCATCGACCCCGGCCGCGACCCAAACGCCGGCCCCTTCGGCGGCCACGACTCTCGACGACGGCGATGCCGCCCAGTCCGCCCCGGCGGCCGAGGATGCGGGGGCGGGGCAGAATGACCTCGACTGACGGCCTTGGCCTGGCCTGCGCCCTGGTGGGCGGGCTGGCGCTTGCCCTGCCCGCCGGGGCCAAGCCGCCGCTTTCGGCCAGCGACTGGCTGTCGGGCAGCGTGCGCGAGCCCGACAACATCTCGTCCTGGCGGCCCGGCGACGCGCGCCCGCCCGAGCTGAGGCAGCGCGCCCGGCGCGAGCTTGCCCCCACCGGCGCGGTCGAGCCGGTCGGCGTGACCCGGCTGGGCGAGGGCAATCCCGACGGCAAGGGCACCGTCTCGCCGCGGGCGGCGGGGCTGCCGGCCGATCTTTGGGGCGACAGCGAGGCGGCGGTGCTGGTGCGGCTGATCCGCAGCCCGAACCCGCGCCTGCCGGCGCTGCGGCGGCTGGAGCGGCGGCTGCTGGCCGCGCAACTGCGCCCGGCCCGGACCGAGGCCGGGCAGGAAGGCACGCTGTTCCTGGCCCGCGTCGACAAGCTGCTGGACATGGGTGCCACCGGCGCCGCCAAGGAGCTGCTGAAGGCCGCCGGCCCCGGCGACCCGCAGCGGTTCCGGCGGCTGTTCGACATCGCGCTTCTGTCCGGCGACGAGGCCCAGGCCTGCGAGACCATGGACCGCACCCCCGGCGTCGCCCCCAGCTTTCCGGCGCGCATCTTCTGCCTGGCCTTCGGCGGCGACTGGGCGGCGGCGGCGCTGGTGTTTCACGGCGCGCAGGCCATGGGGCGGATCGACCCGCAGATGGCGACGCTCCTGGCGCATTACCTGGACGACGGCTATTCCGACAGCGCCGAGGAGCTGGTGCCGCCCGCCGTGGTCACGCCGCTGGAGCTGCGCCTGCACGAGGCCATCGGCCAGCCCCTGCCCTCGTCCAGCCTGCCCCTGGCCTTCGCCCTGGCGGACCTGGACCAGAACGAGGGCTGGAAGGCGCGGCTGGACGCGGCCGAGCGGCTGGCGCGGGCGGGGGCGATCCCGGCCTCGCAGCTGCGCATGATCTATCTGGAGCAGAAGCCCGCCGCCTCGGGCGGGGTCTGGGACCGCGCGGGCGCGGTGCAGGCGCTGGCCGATGCGCTGCTGATGCGCGACGTGGCGGGCGTCGGCCACGCCCTGCCCCGCGCCTTCGACGCCATGGTCGCGGCGGGGCTTGGCCCGGCACTGGCCGACATGGTCGGGGCCGAGGTCGGCGCGCTGGGGCTGGATGGCCGCGCCGGCCGCATCGCGCTGTGGCTGGCGCTGCAGGCCGCACAGCCGCAGGTGGTGCAGGCCCCGCCCGCCGATGCCGCGCCTTTCGAGCTGTGGCTTTTGCGCTTTGCCGAGGGCGAGCCGCAATCCGCCCCGCCGCAGGGCGAGGGCGAGCCGCGGGCGGCCGCGCTTTTCCCCGCCTTCCTGGGCCCGTCGGAGCAGAACCTGCCGGACAGCGCCGCGCAGCTGATCCTGGCCAACCGGCGGGGCGAGGCGCTGCTGGCCGCCATCGCCGATGTCGATGCCGGGCTCGACGGCGACCTGCCGCGGGCGGCGCAGGGCCTGCGCGTCCTGCGCGTGCTGGGCCAGCAGGAAATCGCGCGCCAGGCGGCGATCGAGCTGATCCTGGCCCCGGTGATGGCGCCCCCGCCGGGCGCCGGCGCACCGTGAGCGGCGGCGGCCTGAACGACCGGGGCCGGATCTCGGCCTTTCTCGACGCGCAGGCGGCCGAGGCGGGGGCGGCGCGCAACACCCTGCTGGCCTATGGCCGCGACCTGCGGGATTTCGCCGACTGGCTGGCGGCGCGCGGCGACACCCTGCTGGCCGTCCCGCGCGAGGGGATCGAGGATTACCTGTCCCATTGCGACGCCCAGGGCCTGTCGCGCGCGACGCGGGCGCGGCGGCTGTCGGCGATCCGCCAGCTCATGCGCTTCGCGCTGGACGAAGGCTGGCGCGAGGACGACCCGGCCTGCCGCATCAGCGGGCCGGGCCGGATGCAGCGCCTGCCCAAGGTGCTGGACCGGGCCGAGGTGCAGGCCATGCTGGACGCCCTGCCCCGCATCGGTCGCAACGAGGCCGAGCGCGCCCGCAACCTGGCGCTGGTCGAGCTGATCTACGCCACCGGCATGCGGGTGAGCGAGCTGGTCTCGCTGCCGGTGGGCACCTGCCGCGGCGATCCGGCGCTGCTGCTGATCCGCGGCAAGGGCGGCAAGGAGCGCATGGTGCCGCTGAGCGATCCCGCCCGCCGGGCACTGGCCGCCTGGCTGAAGCGGCGCGACAATGCGCCCGCCGAAAGCCCGCTGGGCCGGCTGGTCGCGGGCAAGGGCGCGCGCTGGCTGTTTCCCGCCGCCAGCCGCGAGGGGCACATGACGCGCCAGGCGATGAACACCCTGCTGGGCCAGCTGGCGCTGGCGGCCGGCATAGACCCGGCCCGCGTCTCGCCGCATGTGATCCGCCACGCCTTCGCCACGCATCTGCTGGAGGGCGGCGCCGACCTGCGCGCGATCCAGACGCTGCTGGGCCATGCCGACCTGGGCACGACCGAGATCTATACCCATGTCCTGGACACGCGGATGCGCGACCTGGTGCTGAACCACCATCCGCTGGCCCATGCCGACGCCAGCGGAAAGAAGCCATGACCGTCCCAGCCCAAGCCGCGGATGCGGCCGCCGCCGCCCTGCCGGTCCCCGATTCGATCCTTGCCGATCCGGTGGTCTGGCTGACTTGCGCCGCCATCCTGCTGCTATTGGCGCTTTCGGCGTTCTTCTCGGGCTCGGAAACGGCGCTGACCGCCTCTAGCCAGGCCAAGCTGCGGTCCAGGGCCGACAAGGGGGATGCAGGCGCCGCGCGGGCGCTTGACGTGACCCGCGACAGCGAAAGGTTGCTCGGCTCGCTGCTGCTGGGCAACAACGTGGTCAACATCCTGTCGGCCAGCCTGGCCACGGCGCTGTTCACCCGCATCCTGGGCGCCGGCGGCGTGGCGGTTGCGACGCTGGTGATGACCGCGCTGGTGTTGATCTTTTCCGAGGTGCTGCCCAAGACCTATGCCATCCTTGCCCCCGAGGAGCTGTCCAGCCGCGTCGCCCGCCCGATCGGCGTCTTCACCCGGATCATGGCCCCGATCGTCGCGGTGGTCCGGCTGATCGTGCGCGGCATCCTGGCGCTGCTGGGCTTTCGACCCGACCGGGCAAGCCATGTCTTTTCCGTCCAGGAGGAAATCGCCGGCGCCCTGGCCATCGCGCAATCCAGCGGCTCGGTCGAAAAAGAGGAACGCGACCGCCTGCTGGGCGCGCTGGACCTGGGCGAACGCGCCGTCGAAGAGGTGATGCTGCACCGCTCGCGCATCGAAATGATCGACGCCGGCCTTCCCGCCGATCAGGTGCTGGACCTGGTGCTGAAGAGCCCGCATACCCGCCTGCCCGTCTATCGGGGCGAGCGCGAGAACGTCATCGGCGTGATCCATGCCAAGGATCTGCTGCGCGGCGTGCGCCGGGCGCTTCAGGACCAGGGGCCGGACGCCTTGCGCAGCTTTGACGTGCTGGACACCGCCATGCCGCCCTATTTCGTGCCCGAGACCACGCCGCTGGACGAGCAGATGCGCGAATTTCTCAAACGCCACACGCATTTCGCGCTGGTGGTGGACGAATACGGCAGCCTGCGCGGGCTGATCACGCTAGAGGACATCCTGGAGGAAATCGTCGGCGAGATCACCGACGAACATGACATGGACGCCGCGCAAACGCTGCTGCCCGGACCGCAGGGCGACTACCTGGTCGATGGCGCGATGACCATCCGCGACCTGAACCGGGCGCTGGACTGGTCCCTGCCCGACGATGAGGCCAATACCGTCGCCGGGCTGGTGATCCACATGGCCCAGTCGATCCCGGCGGCGGGCCAGGTGTTTTCCTTTCACGGCTACCGCTTCGAGGTGCTGGCGCGGCGGGAAAACCGCATCACCCGGCTGCGCATCCGCCCGCTGGACACCGCCGCCGGGCGAGGCCGCCGCCGATCAGTGATCGGCCATGCCGGCGGCGCGCTTGGCCTCCTCGACGCTGCCGCCGGCGCCGTTGAAGAAGGCGTTCAGCGCCACCGCCGCGATGGTCGCCAGCAGGATGCCCGATTCGACCAGCGGGTGGATGGCATGCGGCATCCATTGCTTGAAATCGGGGGCGATCAGCGGGATCATCCCGAAGCCGAGCGCCACCGCCACCACGAACAGGTTGTTGCGGTTGCCGGCGAAATCCACCGTCGAGAGGATGCGGATGCCGGTCGCGGCGACCATGCCGAACATGACGAGGCCCGCGCCGCCCAGCACCGGGGTCGGCAGCGATTCCACCGCCGCGCCCATCTTGGGCACCAGCCCGAACAGGATCAGGATCAGCCCGCCGGCGACGCAGATGAAGCGGCTCTTGATGCCGGTGACGCCGACAAGGCCGACGTTCTGGCTGAAAGAGGTATAGGGGAAGGTGTTGAAGATGCCGCCGATCAGCGTGCCCAGGCCATCGGTGCGCAGACCGGCGGTCAGGCGCTGCGGGGTGATCTCGCGCCCGGTCATCTCACCCAGCGCCAGGAACATGCCGGTCGATTCGATCATCACCACGATCATCACCAGCACCATGGTCACGATCAGCACCGGGTCAAAGATCGGTATGCCGAAATGGAAGGGCGCGACGATGCCGAACCAATGCGCCTCGGCCACCTTGTCGAAGGTCATCTGGCCCAGCACGATGGTCAGCCCCGCGCCGATCAGCATGCCCAGCAGCACCGCGATATTGGCGACGAAGCCGCGGCCGAAGCGGGCGATCAGCAGGATCGCCACCAGCACCACGCCGGAAATGGCGATGTTGACCGGCTGGGCGTAAAGCGGGTTCTGCACGCTGGGCGCGGGGGCAAAGCCCTCGGGCAGCGCGGGCACGGCGCCGGTCCCGGCCAGGTCGCGCAGCTGGTTCAGCCAGCCCGCCGCGACCGGGTCCACCACCTTGGGCGCGGTCGGCCCGACCGGGTTGCCGAAGATCCAGTTGATCCCCACCCGCATCAGCGTGACGCCGATCACCAGGATGATGGTGCCGGTCACGAGCGGCGGAAAGAACTTCAGCATCCGCCCGACGAAGGGCGCGATCAGCATGGCGACGATCCCCGCGCCGATGATGGCGCCAAAGATCATCCGCGCGCCCTCGGGGCCCGGATAGGCGTTGGCCATGGCCACCATCGGCCCGACCGAGGCGAAGGTCACGCCCATCATCACCGGCAGCTGGATGCCGAACCAGCGCGTCACGCCCAGCGACTGGATGATCGTGGCCACGCCGCAGCAGAACAGGTCGGCCGAGATCAGGAAGGCCACATCCTCGGGCGAGAGCTTCAGCGCGCGGCCAACGATCAGCGGCACCGCCACCGCGCCGGCATACATGACCAGCACATGCTGCAAGCCCAGGGTCGTCATGCGCAGCGGCGGCAGGATCTCGTCGACCGGATCGACTGCGGATGTCGCGGCTCTTGCCATGAGGCCCCCCTTCGTTGCCCGTTATCCTTGCGTTTTCGCAAGACTGCGCTGGCGGCCGGGCTTTGGCAAATGCTTTATGACGATCGCGTGATCAGCCGGCCTGCGCCGCGCAGGATGCGGCATCCGCAAGCGCGCCGGCCTGCATCTGCCGGCGCATTGTGCGGCGCAGGGTCTGGGTCAGGCCCAGTTCCGGCCAAGCCGCCTGGGCGGCGCGCAGATGCGCCTCGGCTCGCGGGGCGTCCTGGGCCTCGGCGGCGCGCAGCGCGGCCGATAGGCGCAGCAGCGGCTGGTCCGGCGCCAGCGCCAGCGCCGCATCCAGCCAGCGCTGCCCGGCCGTGCGATTGCCGGCGGCAAAGCAGACATCGGCCAGCCGCTTGCAGGTCAGCGTCCGGCCCGGCCGCGCCGCATCCAGCCAGTGCAGCAGCGCCAGCGCCCGGTTCAGCCGGCCATGCAGCCGCAGCACCGAGGCGCAAAAGCCCAGCCAGGCCGCGTCCCCCTCGGCAAGCGGCGGCTGCTCGCCCCTGGCCAGCGCCGCCTCGACCGGGGCCAGCGCCTCGGCGCCGGGGCCCAGCTTGCGCCACAGGTCGGGCCAGACCAGCAGCTCGCGCTGCGGGCCCGGATCGCGGATGAACTCCGACCAGTCGATTCGCAACAGCCAAAGCGGCAGGATCCGGCCCTTGCCGCGTTCCGGGTCGGGCTGGGCATAGGTCGCCAGCAGTTCGGGGGCGAAGCCGAGCGCCCGGCTGGCCGCGCCGCCCTCGCCCATCAGCCGATGCGCCAGGGCGGGCATGATCGGCCCCTCGGCCGAGCGCCCGGCAAGGATCATGTCCACGAAGGCCGCGTCCGGTGCCGGCGCGGCGCCATCCGCATTCCCGCCCTGCCCGCCCGTGACCAGCAGCACCTGCCGGCATTGCGGCTTGTCGCGGTTGCGCATCAGCGGCGCCTCCAGCCCCTGCAAGGCCAGCCGCCGCGCCTTCTGCGCCCGGCCCGCCGACCAGGCCGCCACCGCAAGCTCGCGATAAAGAAAGGGGAAACGCTCCAGCAGCGCGCGGTTCCCGGCCAAGGCATCGACCAGCTCCGCGCCTCGGCCGCGGCGCCGGGCATGGCCGGCGGCATAGCTAATGCTTTGCGCCAGATCGCCCGGCGCAAGGAAACTCTCCGGCCGCGACAGCACCCGCTCCAGCAGCGCATCATGGGCCGAAGCCTGCAGATCGGCGGGAAGCGCCCCCGGCAGGGTCACGATCCGGCATTCCCCCACCATCGCCGCCGCGCGCGAAAAGGCGCTGTGGCTGGGCGCGCCCACCTGGGCGCAACCGGCCATCAGCAGCAGTTCCAGCAGGTCGCGCTCGGCCGGGGTCAGCGCGCCGGGGTCCAGCAACTCCTGCACCGAGAGGATGCGCGGATCGCCCTGCCGCAGATGCTCGACCGCGGCCGGCGTGTCGGAAAAGGCGATGACCGGCCCCTCCACCGCGGCGACGAAGGCGCGGAAGAACTCGTCGGGCACATATTTCGACGCCCAGGAGGAATAGGACCAGGGATCGCCGTCCAGGATGTCGCCGCGCCGGACATGGATCGCTAGCGGCCGGCCGCCGCCCGCCCGCTCCAGGATGCGCCGCGCATCCGCCAGCGCCCGTGCCAGCCGCGGGGACAGGGCCAGATCGGCGGCCACGGCGCGCAGGCCGGCGGCCGCCTCGGCCTCGGGTTCGTCCATGAAGCGCAGGATCTCGGCCATGCTGTCGCATTCGTAGCGCCGCCCCTCGGCCAGGGTCCGGGCAAAGCCGGCGCGGCTCATCCCCGGCGCGACCGCGGGCAGGTTGCGCAGGCCCGCGCGGTCGGGCGCGTGCCCGACCACGTCGATATGCGCGGCCACGAAGGCGGGGTCCAGGAAATCGCGCGGATCGGCCAGCTCGGGATAGGGGCCGCCAGGCTGGGACAGCCACAGATAGCGCCCCGAGACCCCGAACTTGCGCGCAATCCGCATGACATTGAGCAGGCAGATCAGCCGCGCGCCGATCCGGTCCTGCCGGAAACCGATGATGGCGTGATGCTTTGTCATGCGAAACCGCCCCTCCGTCCCCCTTGCGGCTTGCAACCGCGCGCCCTCCTGCCTATCAGGACGTGCCGCCATACAACAGCACGGAATCCCGATATGGACATCGCCGCCCGCCGCAAGGCCGATCCCGCCCACTGGCGCCTCGCCACCGCGATCCGCGCCCTTTCCATGGACGCCGTCGAGGCGGCGAACTCGGGCCACCCCGGCATGCCGATGGGCATGGCCGACGTCGCCACGGTCCTGTTCCGCGACCACCTGAAATTCGACGCCGCCGCGCCGAACTGGTTCGACCGCGACCGCTTCGTGCTGTCGGCGGGCCATGGCTCGATGCTGATCTATTCGCTGCTCCACCTGACCGGCTACGAGCAGATGTCGATCGACCAGATCCGCAACTTCCGCCAATGGGGCGCGATCACCGCCGGCCATCCCGAATACGGCCATGCCGAGGGGATCGAGACGACGACCGGCCCGCTGGGCCAGGGCATCGCCACCGCCGTCGGCTTCGCCATCGCCGAAGAGGCGATGCGCGCCCAGTTCGGCGAGGGCCTGTGCAACCACAAGACCTGGGTCATCGCCGGCGACGGCTGCCTGATGGAGGGCATCAGCCAGGAGGCGATCGGCCTGGCCGGCCACCAGAAGTTGAAGAACCTGATCGTCCTTTGGGACAACAACGACATCACCATCGACGGCCGCGTGTCGCTGTCGGATTCGACCGACCAGCTGAAGCGCTTCGAGGCCTCGGGCTGGCGCACGCTCAGCTGCGACGGCCACGACCCGGCCGACATCGCCCGCGCCCTGGCCGATGCGGCCAGCGGCAAGGACGACCGCCCGGTGCTGGTCGCCTGCAAGACCATCATCGGCTTCGGTGCGCCCAACAAGCAGGACAGCTCGGGCGTGCATGGCTCGGCGCTCGGCGCGGCCGAGATCGCCGCCACGCGCGAGGCGCTCGGCTGGGATGCCGCCGCCTTCACCGTGCCCGATGACATCCTGGCCGACTGGCGCGCCATCGGCGCCAAGGGCCGGGCGGAACGCGAAGCCTGGGCCGCCCGCGTCGATGCGGCGGAAAACCGCGACGAATTCGCCCGCCGCATCTCGGGCGGCACCAGCGAGCGGCTTGCCCCCACCATCGCCGCGCTCAAGCAGCAGGCGCTGGCCAGCAAGCCCAAGGTCGCGACCCGCAAGGCCAGCGAGATGGTGCTGGAGGTGGTGAACCCCGAACTGCCCGAGACGCTGGGCGGCTCGGCCGACCTGACCGGCTCGAACAACACCAAGACCAAGGATCTGGGCATCTTCACGCCGGAAAACCGCCAGGGCCGCTATATCCACTACGGCATCCGCGAACATGGCATGGCGGCGGCGATGAACGGCATCTGGCTGCACGGCGGCTTCCGCCCCTATGGCGGCACCTTCATGTGCTTCACCGATTACGCCCGCGGCGCCATGCGGCTTTCGGCGCTGATGGGCCTGCCGGTGACCTATGTCATGACCCATGACAGCATCGGCCTGGGCGAGGACGGCCCGACCCACCAGCCGGTCGAGCACCTGGCGATCTGCCGCGCCACGCCCAACACGCTGACCCTGCGCCCCTGCGACCTGATCGAGACCGCCGAGGCCTGGGAAATCGCGCTGTCGAGCGAATCGACCCCGACCGTCATGGCGCTGTCGCGCCAGAACCTGCCGCTGCTGCGCGAGGATGCGGGGTCCGAGAACCTCTCGGCCAGGGGCGCCTATGTCCTGCGCGAGGCCAGCGCCGAGCCCAGGGTGATCCTGATGGCCTCGGGCTCCGAGGTGGAAATCGCCGTCGCCGCCCGCGATGCGCTCGAGGCCGAGGGCGTGCCGACCCGCGTGGTCTCGGTCCCGTCGATGGAGCTTTTCCGCGACCAGGACGCCGAATACCGCCGGCAGGTCCTGCCCGCCGGCACCGTGCGCATCGCCATCGAGGCCGCCGTGCGCCAGCCCTGGGACTGGCTGCTCTTGGGCGAGCGCGGGCGCGAGGAAACCTCGGGCTTCATCGGCATGACCGGCTTCGGCGCCTCGGCCCCGGCGCCCACGCTCTACAAGGAATTCGGCATCACCGCCGAGGCGACCATCGCCGAGGCCCGCCGCCTGCTCGGCTGACCCATCCGGGCCGCGCTCCCAAGGCGCGGCCTGCCCAATCCCGGCCCCGAAGCCTGGTCCCCTCGAATCCCCGCCCGGCTTCTTCGTTCCCCAAATACCCATGCGACGGCGCGGGCAGGCACCCGCTCCGCCCCCATGGACCCCGCCGCCGCCCACGGGCATAAGCGGGAACAAGAGGGACATGCCATGACACCGCCCGAACCCAGCCCCGGCGCCTTGCCGCCGATCCTCGCGCCCGCGGGCGATCCGGCGCGCTCGGCGCAATTGCGCGGCATCCTGCTCCTGCTGCTGGCGATCTTCCTCTTCACGCTGATGGATGCCACCGGCAAGCATCTCTCGACGCTCTACCATCCGGTGCAGGTGGTCTGGGTGCGCTTCGTCACCAACCTGGCCATCGTCGCGGTCATCTTCGCGCCGCGGCTGCGCCATGCCCTCGCCACCCGGCGCCCGGCGGTGCAGTTCTTCCGCGGCGTGACGCAATTCGGCTCGGGCCTGCTGTTCTTCAGCGCGCTGCAATTCATCGGCCTGGCCGAGGCGACCGCGATCATGGACCTCAACCCGGTGCTGATCACGCTGGGCGCGGCCGTCTTTTTGGGCGAATCCATCGGCATCCGCCGCATCCTCGGCATCCTCGCCGCCTTCTGCGGCGCCATGCTCATCATCCGCCCCGGCGCCGGCGTCTTCCATCCCGCGGCGCTGCTGGCGCTCACCGCGGCCTTCACCTATGCCGCCGGCGCCATCCTGACCCGCATGGCGAGAAGCGATTCCACCGCGACCTCGATCCTGTGGTCGGCGCTGGTCGGTACGGTCCTCTCCTCGCTCGCCGTGCCCTTCGTCTGGCAGCCCATCGCGGCCGGCGACCTCTGGGCCTTCCTGCTGCTCGGCGGGCTCGGCACGGCGGCGCAGGCGCTGCTGATCCGCGCCTTCTCGCTGGCCGAGGCGGCGGCCATCGCCCCCTTTGGCTATACCGGGCTGCTCTGGGCCGGGCTCTGGGGCTGGCTGTTCTGGGGCACCCTGCCCGACCTCTGGACCCTCATCGGCGCGTTGATCATCGTGGCCGCGGGCCTATATGTCTGGATGCGCGAGGCCCGCGCGATGAACCGGGCCGCCGGAACGGGGCCGCAATGACCGAGACCGACACCGAGACCCAGGAGCCCGCCCCGCTGCGCGACCGCATCGCCAATGGCGCCTTCCTGGCCGTCATGGGGCTGGCGCGCATCCTGCCCTATCGGCGGCGCGTGCCCGCGATGGGCTGGTTCTTTGCCCATCTGCTTGGCCCGCTGGCGGGCTGGCGCCGGCGCATCCGCGCCAACCTGGCCATGGCGCGTCCCGACCTTTCCGCGGCCGAGGTCCGCCGCCTGACCCGCGCGGTGCCCGACAACGCCGGCCGCTCGCTGGCCGAGATCTATTCCGGCGCCGAGTTCACCGACCGCATCCATGCCGCCGACCCGCTGGCCGGCCCCGGCCTGCCGGCGCTGGAACAGGCCGCGCAGGCGGGCCGGCCGGTGATCCTGGCCGTGGCGCATTTCGGCAATTACGACGCCATGCGCGCGGCGCTTGCCGGGCGCGGCTGGCCGGTCGGCGCGCTTTACCGGCCGATGAACAACGAGGCGTTCAACCGCCATTACATCCCCGCCATGCGCGCCATCGCCGAGCCGATGTTCCCGCGCGGCCGCGCCGGGCTTGCGGCGATGCTGCGCTTTCTCAAGGGTGGGGGCTGGCTGTCGCTGGGCTTCGACCAGTTCGACGTCCACGGCGCCGAGCTGCGCTTTTTCGGCCTGCCGACCAGGACGGTGCTGACCCCGGCGGAACTGGCGCTGCGCTATGATGCGCTGATCCTGCCCATCGCCGGGGTGCGCCAGCCCGACGGGCTGAGCTTTCGCGTCGAGGTCGGCGCGCCCATCCCCCACAGCGACGCCCCGACCATGATGCAGGCGCTGAACGACGATCTGGAGCGGCTGGTCCGCGACCATATGGAGCAGTGGTTCTGGGTCCATCGGCGCTGGAAACGCAGGGGCTAGGCGGCGAATCCCTTTCCCTTGGGTTGCCCGACGGTCTATAAGGACGCCCAAATCCGCCGCGCAATCAGAACGCGGGCCCCGACAACGACATCCAGAGGACGGCATGAGCGACGATTCCAAACACGCTGGTCAAGACAAGCGCCATCACGAGGGCGATGTCGCCTTCATCCAGGCGCTGGCCGAACTGCTCGATCGCAACGAATTGACCGAACTGACCGTCAAGCGCGAATATGACGAAAACGACCGGCTGACCGTCAGCCTGTCCAAGCACCAGAAACAGGCCGCGCCGCAAGCCATGCCGGCCGCCTTCGCCGCCCCCGCGGCGATGGCCCCCGCCGCCGCACCGGCCCCGGCCGCAGCCCCCGCCAGCGAGGATCCGGCCAGCCTGCCCGGCGTCGTGACCTCGCCCATGGTCGGCACCGCCTACCTGGCGCCCGAGCCCGGCGCCACGCCCTTCGTCGCCATCGGCCAGCAGGTCAAGGAAGGCGAGACGCTGATGATCGTCGAGGCGATGAAGACGATGAACCACATCCCCTCGCCCCGTTCGGGCACGGTCAAGCGCATCCTCGTCGACGACGGCAGCCCGGTCGAGTTCGGCGCGCCCCTGATGGTCGTCGAGTGAGGCGCGGATGTTCGACAAGATCCTGATCGCCAACCGCGGCGAGATCGCGCTGCGCGTGATCCGCGCCTGCCGCGAAATGGGCATCGCCTCGGTCGCCGTGCATTCCACCGCCGATACCGATGCGATGCATGTGCGCATGGCCGACGAATCCGTCTGCATCGGCCCGCCGCCCTCGACCGACAGCTACCTGTCGCAGCCCGCCATCATCTCGGCCTGCGAGATCACCGGCGCGCAGGCGGTGCATCCCGGCTATGGCTTCCTGTCGGAAAACGCCGCCTTCGTGCAGATGGTCGAGGATCACGGCATCACCTTCATCGGCCCTTCGGCCGAGCATATCCGCATCATGGGCGACAAGATCACCGCCAAGGAGACGGCGAAGTCGCTGGGCATCCCGGTGGTGCCCGGCTCGGACGGCGGTGTGGCGGACGTGGCCGCGGCCAAGCAGGTGGCGGCGCAGATCGGCTATCCGGTCATCATCAAGGCCACCGCCGGTGGCGGCGGGCGCGGCATGAAGGTCGCCAATGACGAAGCCGGGCTGGAGACCGCCTTCCGCACCGCCCGCGCCGAGGCCAAGGCCGCCTTCGGCAACGACGAGGTCTATATCGAGAAATACCTGCAGCGCCCGCGCCATATCGAGGTGCAGGTCTTTGGCGACGGCCGCGGCCGCGCCGTGCATCTGGGCGAGCGCGACTGTTCGCTGCAGCGCCGCCACCAGAAGGTCTTCGAGGAAGCGCCCGGCCCGGTCATCACCGCCGAGCAGCGCGCCCGCATCGGCGGCATCTGCGCCAATGCCATGGCCAAGATCGGCTATCGCGGCGCAGGCACCATCGAGTTCCTGTTCGAGGACGGTGAGTTCTACTTCATCGAGATGAACACCCGCCTCCAGGTCGAGCATCCTGTGACCGAGGCGATCTTCGGCGTCGACTTGGTGCGCCAGCAGATCCTGGTCGCCGCCGGCGAAGAGATGGAGTTCCGCCAGGAAGACCTGCAGATCCGCGGCCATGCCATCGAGGTGCGGATCAATGCCGAGAAGCTGCCGAACTTCACCCCCTCGCCCGGCACCATCTCGCAATATCACGCGCCGGGGGGGCTGGGCGTGCGGATGGATTCGGCGATCTATGACGGCTACCGCATCCCGCCCTATTACGACAGCCTGATCGGCAAGCTGATCGTGCATGGCCGCGACCGCCCCGAGGCGCTGGCACGGCTGAACCGCGCCCTGGGCGAGCTGATCGTGGACGGGATCGACACCACCGTGCCGCTGTTCCGGGCGCTGATCGAGAATCCCGACATCCAGCGCGGCGATTACTCGATCCACTGGCTGGAACGCTGGCTGGCCGAGATGGCCGTCAGCGCCTGAGCGATGCGGCAGGCGGCACGACCGGCGGTTCCTGCATGAGCAGCAGGGGCCTGACTGCCGAACGGATGCTGGCCGCCTATGCCCAGGGGGTGTTTCCGATGGCGCAATCCGCCTCGGACCCCCAGCTTTACTGGTTCGAGCCGGGGCTGCGCGGCATCCTGCCGGTGGGCGGGGTGCATGTCTCGCGCTCGATGCGGCGCGTGCTGCGCCATTGCGGCTGGCATGCGACCCTCGACCGCGATTTTGTCGGCGTGGTCCAGGGTTGCGCCGATCGCGCGGAAACCTGGATCAACGCCCCGCTGATGGCGCTTTACCGCGATCTGTTCCGCATGGGCCACGCCCATTCGCTGGAGATCCGCGCCGGCGACGCGCTGATCGGCGGCATGTTCGGCCTGACGCTGGGCGGGGCCTTCTTTGCCGAAAGCATGTTCTCGCGCCGGCCCAATGCCTCCAAGGCGGCGCTGATCTGGATGTCCTCGCATCTGGCGCGCTGCGGCTTCACGCTGTGGGACACGCAATATCCGAACCCGCATCTCGCCTCGATGGGCGGCCAGGCCATCCCGCGCCTGGAATATCGCCGGCGGCTGGCGGTCGCGCTAAAGGTCCGGGCCGACCTGACCGCCCATGCCCTGCCCGGGGTTCAGGCCCTGTTGCAGGAAATCACCCAGACGTCATAGCGCGGATCGTCCAGCGCCGAGAGCGCCGGGGACGAGGCGATCATCCAGCCCGCAAACAGCCGGGCATTGGCCTGATGGTCGGTGATCGTCAGCTCGGCATAGGCGTCCGAGGTCGGGTCCGCCGCCGGATAGCGGCATTCCGCCAGGCTCAGCTGAAGCCGGCCAAAGGCGATTGACTCGCCCACGGCCAGGGTAAAATCCTGCGTCCGGCCGGTGATCTTGTCGAGGCCGCGCAGCTGCGCGCCGGTGCCGCGCGCCGTCTCGGGGCCGCGGGCGGCTTCGGCGGCGCGCTGCCGCTCGGCCGCCGAGGGCTCGACGGGGACCACCGCATCGGGATCGTCGCTGAAGGCCGGGTCGATCATCAGCTGCTGGTCCTCGGCCGGCTCCTCGTCCTGGGCGAGGACGGGGCTGGCTGCCAGCAGCAGGCACAGGCAGGTGCGGGTCAGAAGATCGGTCATGGGCTGTCGTCCGTGCTTTGCGCATCCACGAATTTCATCATCAGCGAGATCAGGCTGACCGCGCCCTGCACATCCTCGATCTCGTCGCCCGGCGCCAGGTTGTCGGGCGCGCCGCCCGGCTGCAATTCGATATAGGCGCCGCCCAGCAGCCCGTCCGACTGGATCAGCGCCGCGCTGTCGCTAGGCAGGCGGATGCCGTCGGGCAGGCGCAGCCGCGCCTCGGCGAAATAGGTCTGCGGGTTCAGGTCGACCGCCGAGACCCGCCCCACCCTGACGCCGGCAACGCGGACATCGGTGCCGACCTCGATGCCGTCCACGTTGGGAAAGGCCGCGCGCAACTCATAGCCGCCCGCCAGCTGCGCCCCCAGCCTGCCGCCGGCGGTGGACCAGGCCAGGAAGCCGGCCGCCACGGCCAGGACCGCCGCGCCAACCCAAAGCTCGGCCCGTTCGGCGGCGGTGTTCATGCGCCTACTCGGGCTGCCAGGCGTCGTAGTCGCGCCGCTCGACCGGCTGCGCGCGATAGAGCGAGCCCGCCGGGTGATAGGCGGCCGGCGTCCCGGTCAGGTTCGGCTCATGCGGCTTTTCCCAGGGCTTGTGCGGCAGCGGGGCCGCGGTCGGCGGCTCCTTGTAGGTGTGATGCAGCCAGCCGTGCCATTCGGGCGAGATGCGGCTTGCCTCGGCCTCGCCGTTATAGATCACCCAGCGCCGCTTGCCGCCGCCGGACTGGTAATAGACATTGCCCTGATCGTCCTCGCCGACCTTTTCGCCGTAAAGCTTGGTCCAGACCTGGGTGTTCAGGGTCTGGCTGTTCCACCAGGTCAGAAAGCGCAGCAGAAACCACATGGGTGCGAACCTCATCAATCGGGTGTGGCCGAGATATGCCGCAAGTTGCGGCGAAGGTCCAGAGACGCTTGGCCGCAGCCGTGCCCGGACAAGGCAAATCGACGCGGCCGGGGGGCGGATGGTGGGCCGGCTCATCGCGGCGGGATCAGGGCGCTGGAGGAGGCCAATGCCCGGCTCTCCATCGCTCCCCTGCTGAATGCTGGCGAGTTCTCCACCATTTCCGAGAACCTGACCGAGGCCGATGTGGCGATCCGGGA
>JAANMY010000718.1_pt1 | contig 43858 bp, 31 predicted proteins | sample 7279691 | NCBI WGS metagenome assembly JAANMY01 (sample SAMN14094543, study PRJNA606508) | bioreactor metagenome | isolation source: A lab-scale SPAN reactor treating ammonium-rich wastewater day 388 | place: Ireland: Galway | collected 2018-02-07 | reverse complement strand
CAGAAGGTCGTGCGGGTCGAACCACGCACCGCTCGCCAACTGACCGCGACGGTCAACCTGGCGACGTCGACCTGGTCCGAGCGGGTGGGACTCGGCCCGATCGAGGTGATGGTGACGCCGGACGCGATCGAAGCCCTGCGCGGGCTCGGCCTCGATCCGGTCGTGCTGGTCGAGGACGTGCAGGCGCTCATCGACGCGGAGCGCGCCGAGATCGAGCGACGACGCACACTGCGCGACCTCACGTGGTTCGAGAACTATCGGACCAACGCCGAGTTCCTCGCCTACTGCAACGGGCTGGTGGCGGAGTTCCCCGCGATGGCCTCGGTGAGCACGATCGGCCAGTCGCTCCAGAACCGCCCCATCGTCGCGCTGCGCGTCACCGGCACCGGCGGGCAATCGCCCAAGCCGCAACTCATCTTCAACGGCTGCCAGCACGCACGCGAATGGGTCAGCCCGATGACCGTGACGTTCATCGCGGACCAGCTGCTGCGGCAGTACGGCGTGGACCCGCGCGTGACCGACCTGATGGACCGCTTCGAGTTCCTGATCGTGCCGATCGTGAACCCGGACGGGTACGAGTACTCCTGGAACACGGACCGCATGTGGCGGAAGAACCGCCGCCAGAACAGCGGCGGCACCTGGGGCGTCGACCTGAACCGCAACTGGGACATCAACTGGGGCGGCGAAGGATCGAGCGGCAGCGGGTCGAGCGAGACTTACCGCGGCACCGCCCCGTTCTCCGAGCCGGAGACGCAGGTCGTACGTGACTACATCCTCGCCCAGCCGCACGGACGCGCCCACATCGACTTCCACAGCTACTCGCAGCTCATCCTCTACCCGTGGGGCTTCACGAACGCGACCCCCCCCGAGCCGGACAACTCGAACTTCGTCCAGATGGGCGCACAGATGGCCGCCGCGATCAAGGCCGTCCACAACCAGACCTACGTCCCACAGCACGCCATCGAGCTCTACGCCGCCTCCGGCATCATGTCCGACTGGACCTACACCGCAGGCCTGTACGGGTTCACGATCGAACTCCGCCCCACCTCCGGTTTCCCCGGCTTCCTGTTGCCCCCGGAAGAGATCATCCCAACCGGCGAGGAAAACTTCGCGGCCATTCTCACGCTCGCCGAGGCGATCAGCGATCTGCCCGCCACGATCTCGCTCCCCAACGGCGCACCTTCCTACGTCGAGGCGGACGCGCCGACGACCCTGTCCGTGCGCGTCGATCCGGGCGGGGGCGTGGTGATCGCCGGCTCGGAATCGGTGTGGACACGCACCACCACGGGCGGATTCACGCAGGCCGCGCTGACGCCCACGGGCGGCAAGGCCTACGACGCCATGCTCCCCGCCGTCGCCTGCGGACGCAGCGTCGAGTTCTACTTCACCGCGGAACTGGCCGACGGCTCGACGCTGACCTACCCGTCCGGCGGCGCGAACGACCCGTTCTCGGTCGAGGCGCGGAAGGTCGTCTTCGCCGACGACTTCGACGCCGACCGCGGCTGGACCGTCGGCGCGCCGGGCGACAACGCCCCGCGCGGCATCTGGGGTCGCATGGCGCCACAGCAGACCACGAGCAACGGGCAGATCGTGCAGCCGGGGTGGGTCGTTGTGGGGCAGAACTGCTTCGTCACCGACGGCCGGGCCGGCAGCAGCGCGGGATCGTGGGACGTCGACGAGGGCAAGACGACGCTCCTCAGCCCCGTGCTCGACCTCTCCGACGCCGCCGAACCCGTGGTCTCGTACTGGCGGTGGTACTCGAACCACGCCGGCAACGGGCCGTACTCGGACGTCTTCGTCGTGGACATCTCCAACGACGGCGGCGCGACGTGGACGAACCTCGAAACCATCGGGCCGACGGGGCCGGAAGTCGAGGGCGGGTGGTACTTCGTGCAGCACGCGCTGAGCGGCGTCGTGGAGCCGACCGCCCAGGTACGCCTGCGCTTCGTCGCGTCGGACTACGACCCCCAGTCCCTCGTCGAAGCGTGCATCGACGACTTCCGCGTGCTCTCCAGCTGCCCCGGCCGACCGGGCGACTACAACGGCGACACCGTCGTCGACACGCTCGACTTCCTCGCATTCCTCAACGACTGGGTCGCCGGCAACCCGAAGGCCGACTGGAACGGCGACACCAAGATCGACACGCTCGACTTCCTCGCATTCCTCAACGACTGGACGCTCGGCTGAGCCGGGCGCGATCCGCGACGCCGCGCGTACACTCCTACCGTGAACGAACGGAGGACGCGCCATGGACACAAGGACGCTGATCGGCCTGCTCAACGACGACCTCGCGCACGAGTATGCCGCCGTGATCCAGTATCTCACCTACGCCGCGCGCGTGAGCGGCCCGTACCGCCCCGAACTGAGCAAGTTCTTCATGGCAGAAGTGCCGGACGAGACCGGGCACGCGCAGATTCTGGCGAACAAGATCGTCGCCCTCGGCGGCGTGCCCACGACTTCGGCACGCCCGGTCCCGGTCCCCGACGGCAACCGCGCGATGCTCGAAGCCATCCTTCAAGCCGAGAGCGACGCCGTGCACCGGTACACCGAGCGCGCCCGCCAGGCCGAGCAGGCGGGGGACAAGGGACTCCAGGTCACGCTCGAGGACATGGTCCGCGACGAGACCGACCACCGCGACGAAACGGCGCGCATCCTGCGGGAATGGCCCCTCTGAGCGGACGCCGCCGACGCCTACCATCCGTCCATGAGCGACGCCTCGCTGCGCGACATCGTGCGGGCGGAACTGCCCGAACTCGTGGCGATCCGCCACGACCTGCACCGGAACCCCGAACTGGGCTACGAAGAAGAACGCACCAGCGGCGTCGTCCAGCGCGAACTCAAGGCCGCAGGCGTGGCGTTCAAGGCGGGCGTCGCCCGCACCGGCGTCCTGGCGCACCTGCCCGCCACCGAACGCACCGGCCGGCCCGCCGTCGCGCTCCGAGCGGACATGGACGCGCTGCCGATCGTCGAGGCGACGGGTCGGCCCTACGCATCGTGTCGGCCCGGCGTCATGCACGCCTGCGGACACGATGGGCACACGACGATCCTCATCGGCGCGGCCCGTGCGCTCGCACGCCTGCCGCGCCGCCCGAACCCCGTCACGTTCCTCTTCCAGCCCGCCGAGGAGGGCGGTGCCGGTGGCGAACGGATGTGCGACGAGGGTGCGCTCCTCGGCGACGAAGGGGGAGGCATCGGCCCGCGCGTCGGCTCCATCTTCGGCCTCCACGGCTGGCCGCAACTCCCCCTCGGCGTCGTGGCGACCAGGCCAGGCCCGCTGCTGGCCGCGACCGATGACTTCGTCGTCAAGGTCCGGGGCGTCGGCGGGCACGCCGCCTTCCCGCACCTCGCCCGCGACCCCGTCGTCGCCGCGGCGCACGCCGTGACCGCCCTGCAGACGCTCGCCTCCCGCAACACCAGCCCACTCGACTCGGTCGTCTGCACCGTCGGACGCATCGCCGGCGGGAGCGCGAACAACGTCATCCCGCCCGAGGTCGAACTCGTCGGCACCGTGCGCACGCTCCGCGCCGAAACCAGGCGCATGGCACGCGGACGGTTCTTCAGCATCGTCGAGGCGACGGCCGCCGCCTTCGGATGCCGTGCCGAGATCGACTGGCAGGACGGATACCCCGCCACCGTGAACGACGCCGCGCTCACCGAGCGGTTCTTCGCCGTGGCGCGCGACGGGCTGGGTTCGGAGCGCGTGACCCTCGCCCCCGAGCCGGTCATGGGAGGCGAGGACTTCAGTTACTACGGCCGCCACGTCCCCGCGTGCTTCTTCATGCTCGGCCTGCTCGCCCCCGGCGCGGACCCGGCCGCCGTGCCGCTCCTGCATCAGCCGGAGTTCGACTTCAACGACGGGGCGATCGCCACCGGCGTCGAGATGATGTGCCGCCTGGCGCTCGCGGAGTGAGACGGAGCATCACTCTCCCTGTGCAGCGCCCGCCCCGGCATTGATCTCGTCGAGCAGCGACACGGCCCGACGAAGGTGCGGGATCACGATCGAGCCGCCGACGAGCAGCCCGATGCCAAGCACGTCCCAGATCTCCCGGTCCGAGACGCCCTCCTCCTTGCAGCGGATGACGTGGTACGCGATGCAGTCGTCGCAGCGCAGCACCAGCGACGCGGCGAGTCCCGCGATCTCCTTCGTGCGCGCGTCGAGCGCCCCGGGCTTGTAAGCCTGCGCATCCAGCCCGAAGAAACGATTGATGACCGTGTCCTTCTGCTCGAAGATACGCGCGTTCATCTTCTCACGAAAGGCGCGGAACTCCGCGAGGCGGCTCGGTTCGCTCATGGCGTTTCCTGTCGGCTGGGCGTGCGAGAACGACCGAAGCCTACCGGCCGGCGGCCGGCAGGGCGACGCGCAGCCCATGGTCCGCGCCGTACACCGACCCCGGCACCGCGGGCTGCCCGAGCAGGCTCAGGGCCAGGTTCGCCGCGTCGCCGTTCCGGATCGGCTGCGGGTCGACGCCCGCGTCGGGTCGGGCAAGACCCGGGTCGCGGCGCGTGTCGGCGTTGAGCTCGTAGAGATCCGCTCGCGGAGCGTCGTCGCCGGTCCAGACGAAGAACGGAATGACGTAGTTGATCCACATGTGCGCGCGCAGGTGGCTCTTGAAGGGCGCGCCCCCGCCGTGGTCGGCCGTCAGGATGATCGCCGTGCGGCCCGCCAGCCCGTCGAGCGTGCGTGCCGCGTCGAGCAACCGCGCGACCTGCCCGTCCGTCTCCCGGACGCTGCGCAGGTACGGGCTGCCCTCGGTCATGTCCCAACCATGGTCGTGCCCAACGGAATCTGTGTGCGAGAAATGAACGAAGAGGAGCGATCGCTCCCCCGCGTGCCGAGCGAGGAACGCGAGGGCGTCGTCGCACACCCCCTCAATGGTCTTTGAGCGGCTGTAGTGCTCGAGGGTGTTGCGGCTTTCGCTCGCACGGGAGGGTAGCTCGCTCTCATCGCCATCGGTCTCGCCCCAACTGCGGGCGTAGAGGATGAACTTTGACTTGTTGGCGACGAGGCCGGTGCGTACGCCGGCCGCCGCGGCTACGTCGAAGACGCTGGCGACGTACTCGCCCTTGCGGGTGTGCAGGTTCTCGCCGGTGGGCGGGTCGTCGTTGTCGGTCCAGCCGTGGCCGCGCTCGCCGAGCGTCGGGCGGCCGGTGAGCATGGCGGTGTGGTTGGGGAGGGTGATGGTGTAGTCGGGGTCGGTGCGCGCGTTGAGCGTGCTGGAGGCTGCCATGAGCGTGTGCAGGGCCGGCGCCTGGCGCGGCGTGAGCATGAGCAGCGCATCGCTCCGCAGGCCATCGACGGAGATGACGATGACGTGGTCGAACGCCCCTGCGCCCCTCGCACCCTGCGCGGGAGCTTGCGACGCCATCACGAGGCATGACGCGATCGCAATCCACACGCGAGCAACCATCCCGACGGTTCGAATCATGAGCAGCCCTCGCCCGTTGCAGGATGGTACATCCTTCGATCGCCCACGACCCCCGCCCCGCGTGTTTGTTCTTCGTGAAGATGCGCCGCCGAGCGGGGGCGGCGGCATCGCTCTTGAGGGCGGCATCGGCTCATGCCGGCGGGCGCGAGCCGGACTCGGCCAGCAGGCGCACGACCTCGTCGTCGGTCGTCTGGGAGAAATCGTCGTAGTACTGGCCGACGGCGTAGAAGCCGATCGGGACAGCCAACGCGACGACCTCGTCCGCGTCGCGGCCGAGCGCGCGAACGGACTCGGGCGAGGCGACGGGAACCGCGAGCACGACGCACGCCGCACCGGCGCGGCGCGCCGCCCGAAGCGCGACCAGCGCGGTCGATCCAGTGGCGACGCCGTCGTCCACGACGATGACCGTACGCCCCGCGATCGGGACGGCGGCCCGTCCGGCCCGGTAGATCGCCTCGCGCCGACGGACCTCGTCGAGCTGCCGCCGGGCCTCGGCGCGGACGTACTCCTCGGCCGCGCCGGTCTCGCGCAGCGTGCGCGGGTCGAGGTGAACCTGCTCCCCGCCCATCTCGCACACCGCGCCGAGCGCCAGCTCGGGCGAGAGCGGCGCGGGAATCTTGCGCACGACGAGCACGTCCAACGGCGCACGAAGCGCGGACGCGACCTCCGCGCCAACGACCACCCCCCCCCTCGGCAGCGCAAGCACGACCGGCGCCTCGCCCGCGAACCGGACGAGTTCGCGGGCCAGCGCCCGCCCCGCGTCGCGCCGGTCGCGGAAGCGCATCAACCCGCCTCCCCGGCGCGCACGAGATGGCCGGTGAACCAGTCGCACGCCAGCGCGGCGACCGCCTCGATCGTCCCGGGCTCGTCGAACAGGTGCGTCGCGCCTTCGACGATCTCCAGCCGCTTCTCGCAATGGAGCGAGGCGTACGCGATCTCGTTGAGTGGGATGCACGCGTCGTCGAGCGAACCGACGATCAGCAGCGTCGGAGCACGCACGCGCGCCAGCGCGTGCCCCGCCAGGTCCGGGCGGCCCCCGCGCGACACGACCGCGCCGACGCGGCGCTCCTCGGCGGCGGCGATCAGCGAGGCCGCCGCGCCGGTGCTCGCGCCGAACAGACCCACGGGCAGCGTCGCGGTGAGACGAAGCCATCGCGCCCAGTCGATCGCGCCGCGCAGACGCAGCGCGAGCAGGCCAACGTCGAAGACCAGCCGCCGGTGCTCGGCCTCGGCGGGCGTGAGCAGGTCGAAGAGCAGCGTCGCGAGGCCCGCTCCGTTCAGTGTGCGGGCCACGGCGGCGTTGCGCGGGCTGAGACGCGAACTCCCGCTTCCGTGCGCGAAGATCACCAGCGCGCCCGCGCCGTCGGGAACCGTGAGCAGCCCCGGCAGCTCGGCATCCGGCGTCCGGACGTACACGTCCTCGACGGCCATCGCGCGACCTCCGTTGTCATGGTACACCCAGGCTCAGGCCGCCGCGCTCACCGCACCGATCCCGGACACGACCGCCGATGCGGGCACGTCCGGAACGAGCCACGGTCGCAGCACGCGCCGACCGCCCGCGCCCAGCCGCTCCGCCGCGTCGAGCATCGGGCCGGGCGAGAGCGTGCCGATCACGACCGCCTCGGCATCGTCGTGCCGCTCGACCGTCCGCACGCCGATCTCGTCGATCGCGCGACGCACGACCCACTCGTTGCGGCCGGACTCCGCGACGCACACGCTGCGGAACGGGCGCGAAGCGAAGGCGGCGTGCAGCGCCTCGCGAGCGTGCGCAAGCCCGATGAACCGCTCCCAGATCGGCCCCCGCATCGGCGTGCGCCGCTGATACGCGATCGTGCGGCGAAGGTCGCGCAGCCCTTCCCCGATCCCCGCCTCGGCTCGCTCCGTGCGGGCGATCGCGCGGTAGCGAGCCCGGACACGACGCAGATCGGCGCGGCGCTCGTGCTCCGGCGCGTAGCGCTGCGTCACCCACGCCGTGTTGCGCACCAGACGGGCGAGAATGACGTTCATGTCCCGCCCCTCGCCGGACTTGTGGTGCTGCACGCGGAAGGCAGGATCGAACTCCACGCGCGCGCCGGCGAGCAGGAACCGCGCCGCGAGGTCGTACTCCTCGGCATAGTAGTGGAAGCGATGGTCGTAGCCGCCGGCACGAAGGAACGCATCGCGCCGGATCGCCACGCCGCAGCCGATGAACACCTCCGGCAGCCCGCCGGACTCGCGCCGCCCGAGCGCGGGCAGGTGGATGTCCGCCATCACGGCCGCCGTGTCGGCGCCGCGCGCGGCGAGCGACCGGGCGAGCGCGTCCAGGTCCGTACCGGGGTCGGGGTGCGAGTCGTCGTCGAGCATGACGATCCAGGGCGAGGAGGCGGCACGCACGCCGGCGTTGCGAGCCGCCGCGCCCTCGTTGCGCGGACGAACGAGCGCCACGACGCTCAGGCCGTTGGCGAGCGTGCGCGGCACGCGGACCGGTTGTTCGGAGTCGTTATCGACGATCACGACCTCGCCCCCTGCGCAGGGCGGCAGACACGCCCCGAGCGCGTCGAGCGTGGCCAACAGGCGGGCATGGCGGTCTCGCGTGGGCAGAACGAAGGAGAGAGCGTGCGACGAAGCGACGAAGCGACGAAATGACGAGGCGGTCTGAGGCACGCTTTGCATGATCGGCTCCGCTCCCTTCACGCTCTCCGTGTGCGATCCCCCCTCCGGCTCACGACGCCGCGCGCACTCGACCCGTCACCACGCGAACGGCGTCCGTCCCCGCCCAGGCGAGCCGTGCGGCGAGCAGGCGCGTCACGGACTGCCGAAGGTCGCTCAGGCCGAGGGGGGGGTTCCCGAGCCGCTGGGCGTGGACGGCCGCCGACGCCGAGCCGAGGAACGCCGCGCCGATGAGCGGCGCGCCGGCGCACAGCGCGAGCGTCGCCGTGGTGAGCAGCGCGTCGCCGCATCCCAAGGCGTCGATGGCGTGCGGCGTCATCGCGGGGACGTGCTCGCCGCGCACGCGCGGGCGGTACGGGTCACCGCCGGGCGTCTCCGCGTCCGGAAGCCGGTCGAACGCGATCAGCCCCTCAGGCCCCATCGTGACGATCGCCGCCCGAGCACGGGTCTCCTGCATCAGCCTCCACGCCGCGACGGGCAGGCCCTCGTCGTGCATGGCGTAGGCGTCGCGCAGTTCCGCCTCGCTCGGGCACGCGAGGTCGATGCGGCGCATCGAGCGCAGCGCGTGCCGACGGCCGCTCACGTCGCCCGCAAGCACGCCCGCCAGCGGTCGCAACGCGCGGCACAGCCCGCGAACCATCGGCGGCGTGAGCAGCCCGAGGCCGAAGTCCGCGATGATCGCACCATCACACCCGCCGCACTCGGCCGCGGCCTCGCGGGCCAGTTCGATCAGAGCATCGTGCTGCCGGGCGTCGAGCGTCGGTTGAGGCACCAGGTCAAGCTTCATCACTTTCTGCACGCCCACGAGGAATCGCTGCTTCTCCGTGATCGGAGCGTCCGTGTCGATCGCCCGGACCTCAACACCCTCGGCTTCAAGACGAATGCGCAGTTCTTGCGCGATCGAGTCCTCCCGCGGCAAGGCCGTGATGAGGATGGGCCGAGCACCGAGGGCGGCCGCGTGACGCGCGATGACAGCCGCGCCGCCGTCGTACGCGCGACGCTCCACCGGCCGCAGGGTCATCACAGGGCTTTCACCCGCGACCTCGGGACGGTCGCAGAAGACATAGGTGTCGAGGATGGTCTCCCCCACCACCACGAGCCGCTTGTCCCGCCAGCCGGACATCACGCCGGTGAGCGCGGCGACATCGAGTTCGGGGCGTGCCGCGAGTTGGGCAAGGCGTCCCTGAAACGGGTCGGCAGAAGCCGCCAGCGCCTCGATCAGGGCCGTGGAACTGAACACCACGTCGCCGGAAGTGAAGACGACTCGACCCCCCGCTCGCTCCACCGTCTCGCGCTCCGCCCTGAAGCGGGGATCGTCGTTGAACTCGTACTCCCGGCCCTTGACGTAGACGTCCGGCTGCACCGCCGCGAGCAGCGGCTCGGCTGTCGCGTGCGTGTCCACGTACACCCAGTCCACGCAGTCGAGTTCGGCGAGGTTCTCCGCCCGGAGTTCCTGCGGGATCAGCGGCCGTGCCGCGCCCTTCGAGACCCCAGAGTCGCCCGTGATCGAAACCAGCAGCACGTCCCCCAGCGACTTGGCCGAACGCAGGTGACGAACGTGCCCAGGATGCACAATGTCGAAGCACCCGTGGCAGTGGACGAGCCGACGCGCAGCGTCACGGAGGGCCTGACGGCGCGCGAGCAGGTCCGCGAGCGTGAGGACCTTATCGGCCGGGCGGGAGGAAAGACGGGGCAGGATGTCGCGCATCGCGCCGTCTATCGGCCGAGCGTGGGCGATCGGCCCAGCGAGGCACGCCGGCGCGGAAACTGCGTTCGGCCGCCGGGGCGGGTCGATACACGCCCGATGCCGCCCGACCCGACCCAGGGACGACTCACACGCAACGACGTCATCACGCTGGGCAGGAGCGGCCGCCCGTGGGAGTTCCTCCCCATCGCTCTCCAGGCCCTCGAAGTGGTGCCGTCCGACGCGGGCATCCGGTTCATCGCAGCGGCGAACTTCGCCCGGCTCGGGCTGATCACGCCAGCCCGGGAGATGCTCGACGCGCTCCCCCAGCACGCGCAAGGCGACTCGGACGTCGCCGACCTGCGACGGGCGATGAGCTCCCTGCCCGACGATCGTGTGCCCCACGCCGAACGGCTGGAGACCTGCCGCGACAACGCCGCCGCCATTCGCGGGACCGACCTGGCGGCCGCGATGGACGAGTGGGCACGCTCCCTGCCCCGCTGGGATTGCTTCCGAGCCATCGACGGCAACATCGTGCGGCGGCGACGCGACGCGCGCGGAGCGTCGGCCTGGGTCGGGCTGAGCGACCAGCGGACCGTCGCGGCACGCTTCGCCCAAGCCCAGTTGTCGAAACTCGGATTGTTCCCTCGCCCTCTCGCGATCGAAGGCATGGACCCGCCGTGGGTCTTCATCGCGGTGTATGACGGAACGCCGCCGAACGTGGTCGGGTATCGGCCCCGCGTGTGCGTGCTCCAGGCGGACCCGGCCGAACTGCTCGACGGGCTGTCCGTCTGCGACCTGCGCGATCGCCTGGCAGACCCGCGCGTCGCGGTGTACGCGGGCGCGGATGGCGTGGCGCGCTTCGAGCGCGACGCCGGCGCGCGGCTGGACGTGCAGGTCGTGCCGGCGTTCGTCCCGCTGCACGTGGTCCGTACCCGCTTCGCCCAGCCCCCGACGGAGGCGTTCGCACGCCTGACGCGGGCGCAGGCCGCGGAGTTCGAGCGCGTGCGCGACGAGATCGGAAGCGTGTACGCCGGTCGCGACGCGGTGTGGTGGGCACGCCGCTGGGGCGAGGCTCGAAGGGGGGGGCGGCCGCTGCGCGTGCTCATCCCCACGAGCCGGTACTCGACGTTCGTGCGCCACGCCGCCGAGGGGTTGGCGCGCCGCCTCCGCAACGAAGGCTGCCGCGTCCAGGTGCTGGCCGAGCCGGACCCTTGCGCGATACTCACCACGGTGGGCGTGCTGCGCGCGGTGCGCGACCTGGAACCGGACCTGATCGTCATCATCAACTACACGCGATCCTCGTCCTACGACGGGCTGCTGCCGGCGAACGTGCCCCTCGTCTGCTGGGTACAGGACGCGCTGCCGCACCTCTTCGACCGCCGCGTCGGCGAGGCGATGGGGCCGCTGGACTTCGTGGCCGGGCACGTGCACGCGAGTTTCATCGAAAAGTTCGGGTACCCGCGCGAGCGGACCCTGCCCTCGCCGGTCGCGGCGGATGAGTCGAAGTTCCACGCCGGCCCCGTCGAGCCGTCGCTGCTGCGCGAGCACGAGTGCGAGATCGCCTACGCGACCCACCAGAGCGAGCCGCCGGACGCGCTGCACGCGCGGCTCGTCGCGGACGCGGCCCGTGAAGGCGCGACGACGACGCGCCTGTTCGAGGCCGCGTGGCCGATGGTCCGAGCCGCCGCGGCGCACCCCCTCGCGGGTAGCCTCGTGCGGTCGCTCCGCCTCATCGCCGAACGCGCCGTGCGCGAGACCTTCGGCCGCGACGACGACACCCTGTCCGCGCTGCTGCGACACCAGTACGTCATGCCGATCGCAGAGCGCATCGTCCGACACCAGGCCGCGCACTGGGCGGCCGAGGTGTGCGCGCGGCGCGGCTGGCGGTTCCGCCTCTACGGCAAGGGTTGGGACAAGCATCCCACGCTCACCGAGTTCGCCCGGGGCGAACTCGAGCACGGCGACGCACTGCGGGCGTCGTACCGGGCCGCCGTCGCCCACCTGCACGTCTCGCCTGGCGCCATCGTGCATCAACGCGTCATGGAGTGCGCGCTCTCGGGCGGCGTCGCGCTCTGCCGCATGACCGCAGACGCCGTCGCCCCCCTGCGGGCGCGGGCAAGGACGGAACTGGTCGAGCGCGGCGTGAAGCCGGTCGCCCAACGCGACGACGCGGTGGGCTTCGCTTGGACGGACAGCCCCGCCGCGCTGGCGGCGTGTGCGCTCATGCAGCGCATCGGGATGGAGCCGGGGCCGTGCTTCTGGATCGGACGGGGCGCCCTCGAACGCACCCGGCGCGGCCAAGCCCGCGAGGTCGAACGCGAGTCGGACCCGGCCTGGCTCCTGGGCGACCCCGCTGCCCTCGGCTTCGCGTCGCCGGACGAACTCGAACGGCGCATCGAGGCGTTCATCGAGCGGCCCGACCTGCGCGCGGCGTGGTCCGCGCTCGTGGCGGGGCGCGTGCGGGCACGCTGCACGCAGACCACCTTCGCCCGCCGGATGCTGCGAATGGTCGCGGACTCGCTCGGCGCGGAGAACGAGCGCGATCTCCTCCGAGTCGGGGAGCGCGCGGCATGAGCCGGCCGCACGTCGCCGTCGGGCTGCATCGGGCCCACCGCGTGAGCGGAGTCACGGTGTCGGGCTCACGGCTGGCGCGCCTGCCGTCCTGCCCCGTCACCCCGATGATCGTCGGCGCGGGCGTGACGATCGACGACGCGAACGCGACGCCGCTGGCGGGCGCGCCGGGCCTCTCGCTCTGCGCGTGGTCCGAAGGCGCGGACCCCGCGGCGCAGGTGAGCGCACTGCGGAGCGCGCTCCTCCACGCGGGCGCTCGCGTCGTCCTGCCGAACGACCTTGTGCAGGGATTTGTGGCGTGCTCGCTCCTGAGGCATCGAGGCGTGCGCTGCGCGGCGTGGTGCCACGGCAACGACCTGCTCGCACGCGACCTCTACGAGCGATGCCTGCCCCTGGCCGACGCTTGGCGAGCCGTCAGTGGATCGGTCGCACGCACGATCACGGCCAAGGAGGGGGGCACCCTCCCGTGCCCGATCGACGTGCCTCCCGCGCCCACGCCCCCGAACGCCCCCGGGCCGCTGCGGCTGCTCTTCGCGGGGTGGCTCGACGGGATGAACAAGCGCGTGCTCGACCTCGGCACGCTCGCGGAGCGCCTGCACGACCGGGGGGTGGCGTTCGTGCTGACGGTCGTGGGCGACGGGCCTTCACGCGCCGGGCTTGAGCACGCCCTGCGGATGCACATCGCGGCGGGGCGGGCGCGGCTCCTCGGCCCGCTGCACCTCGACCGCATGGCGGACCTGCACCGGGCGCACGATGCGCTCGTCCTGGTCAGCCGCGCTGAGGGGTGGCCGCTCGTGGTCATGGAGGCGATGGCCGCCGCCCGTGCCGTGGCCATCACCACGGGGTGCGGCGGCGCCGCGGAACTGCTGCGCGACGGCGTCGAGGGTGTCATCGTCCCGATCGGCGCAATGGACGAGATGGCCGGAAAACTGGCCGCCCTCGCGCAAGACCGCAACATGCTGGTCCGCATGGGCGAGGCCGCGCACGCCGCCGCCCGCCGTTCGCTCGATACCCGCGTGCTCGAACCGCGGCTCGCGGCGTTCTTCGACGAGGCTGCGCGAACGCCAGAGCGCTCCGACGATCGCTCGCCCGATGCGATCGCCGCACGGTGGGATCGCATGCTCGGCGCGCTCGAACTGCTCGGAGAGTGTTCACCCCGCTCCCTCCGCGCGCTCGCAAGGTCGTGGCTCGATGATGTGGGACTCCCGCCGCGGCGCGAAACCGGGGACGGCATCGAACTCGAACCCGGCGTGACGCTCTCGCTCCGCCTGCCGGACCAGCCGACGACCGCCGACCGCCTGCTGCTGGACGCCGTCGAGCGCCTCGCTCACCGCGGTGCGGCACGGATCGCGCTCTACGGCGCGGGCCGCCACACGCGTCGTGTGCGACGGGCCGTGGAACGCTCGCCCTCCATCGTGGCGATCATCGACGACCGCGCGGGGGAGGCGAGCGGCCCGCCTCCGACGCTCTTCGGCAGGCCGGTGGTCACGCCGTGCGAAGCCTCACGCCTCGGCGTCCAAGCGGTGGTGATTTCAAGCGACGAGCACGAACCGCTGCTGCTCCGCCGCGCGGGCGAGTGGGCGGGCGAGCGACCGGTCGTCCCGCTCTACGCCTTGGCCGGGTAAAGCACGCTGATCGAGTCAGGCAGCGTGCGGCACCGGCGTGTGCGATGCACGGTGCGGCTCCCCCTCGTTCTCGCCGTACAGCCTCCAGACGACGACGCCGCGTTGCCGGTGCGGCAGCGAGACGCGCCACACCACCTCCTCCGCGCTGTCGGTGGAGATCAGGACGTGCTCACCCGGTCGGAGCGCGGCGGGGGGGGCGACGGTGAGGCCGTGGCGGGCATGCCCCGCGAGACGGTCGTCCACCAGGCCCGCGATCTCGACGCCCAAGTCGTGGGCGTGCGCCAGCAGCCACACCGTGTGCGCGCCCGCCCCCCAGAGTCGGACCCGGCGAACGCTCGCGGCACGCAGCATCGCGCCGACCTCGCGCACCCGGCTCCGCCGGCACGCATCCATGGCGGCACGCTCGACGGGCGGGAATCGCCACCCCAGCCAGAGCCAGGCGAGCAGGGCCTCGCGCGTCGGGACGCGGGCGCGCAGATGGGCGGCGAGAGCCTCGGCCGAACGCGCCGGGCCGTCGTTGCACGCCATCGCCTCGGCGAGCGCGCCGGCGACGAACCCCGGATCCCCCGCCGGCAGCACGCTCCACCACGCGGCAAGCAGCTCCGCCGCAGCGCGGGCCTGTTCCGCCGACGACGCGAACGCCGACGTGCCTGCTCGCTGGCGGTGGGTGTAGAGCGTCTCGGGCACCGCCGCTATCGGCGCTATCGCGACGAGGCGAAGCCAAAGGTCGTAGTCCTGGGCACGCGAGCGACGCGGGTCATACCCGCCCGCTGCCATCACCGCCGAGCGACGCATCACCATCGACCCGTGCGCCAGCGGGTTCTCCAGCAGCAGCCGCCATCGCATCTCCTGTGCATCGGTCGGGGGATGGACGGTCGCCGTGATGCGCCCTTCGGCGTCGATGAGGTCCCACGCGCACCCGACCGCAGCCAGCCCCGGCTCCGCCTCCAGACGCGCGACCTGCACCGCCAGGCGGTTTGGCGGGCAGGCGTCATCACCGTCCATGCGCGCGATCAGGTCGTGGCGGGCGTGCAGCAGGCCGGCATTCAGCGCGGCCGAGAGGTTTGCGATCGGCCCGACGCGAATCACTCTTGCGCGAGGCTCCGATGCCGCAAGCCCGAACGCAAGCCGTTCTGTCGCCGCGTCGGAGCCGTTGAGCAGGACGAGGATGTCCAGGTCCGCGACGGTCTGGCGGGCGATGCTGGCGAACGCCTCGGAGAGCCGGGCGGAGTCGGTGGCGACCGGAAGCAACACGCTGACGGGCGGCATGGGGGTGTCATCGGATGTCGCCCCGCCACGGGGCGAGAAAGGCAATCCCGCGAGAGGCGGGGGGCCGATCGGCCGATAAAGCGTGTCGGACGGGCATGGCTGCGCGCCGACCCGCCGGAGGACGCCGTGCAGAGCAGAGTCGCCGACGCCATGGTCTTTGTGCTCAGCGAGGGAACGCCTCTCTCCGCCTGGCGCGACCTCGGGTTGCTCGAACGCGAGTGGTCCCTCGTCGAGCGGCTGGCCGCGGCGTTCGGACGGCTCATCGTCGTGAGCGACGGCGGGCCGCAGGACGCCGAGATCGCCCGCTCGCTCCCTTCCACATGCCCCCTCGCATGCGTCTGCAACCGCGACGGGACCGAACGAGCGGCGTGGCGGGCCGAGGCGGCACGGCTGACGACCGCCGCGGCCTCCGGGTGCGCGTCCGCCTATGTGCGCACCAACCAGTTCGCGTCGGGCGAGCAGGCGCTGGCGGTGGCGGCGCGGCTGCGGGAATCAGGGCTGAGGATCGGACTCGCGGCGCGGGGGGGGTACCTCTGGTCTCGCTTCGAGGCCGCCGAGCACGGGCCGGAGTCGCGCATCGCGGCGGAGGTCGCGTCGCGCGAGGGCGAGATCGTGCGCGGCGCGGACATCGTGATCGGAACCTCGCCGCTGATGCTGGACGAGGTGTGCTGGCGGTACGGCGTCGCCCGCGAACGGGCCGTGCTCATCCCGAACTTCGTCATCGACGACGAGCCGCCCGCGCACGCGAGCGAACGGGAGCACGGCACGGTGCTCTACGCGGGGCAACTGGTGGCGCGCAAGCGGGTCGACGTGCTGATCGAGGCCGCGGCGAGGATGGCCGCGCCGCGCGGGCCGCTCGTCCGGCTGGACGTGGTGGGTGAGGGACCGGAGGAGGGCACGCTGCGGTCGCTGGCGAAGCGCCTCGGCGCGCCCGTGCGCTTCGAGCCGCGCATCCCGCACCGCCAGCTGCTCGCACGCATGCGCCGCTGCGCCGTGTACGCGCAGGCCTCGGCCTACGAGGGGCACCCCAAGACGGTGATCGAAGCGATGTGCGCCGGCGCGCCCGTCGTAGTCGCAGCCGCCCCGGGGCTGGATGCGCCCGTGGAGACGGGCGTGACGGGACTCTGCGTGCCGGGCGACGCCGAGAGTTTCGCCTACGCGATCGGCGAACTGCTGCGCGACGCGGACTGGAGCGAATCGCTCGGGTCCGCCGCGGCGGCGAGCGTGCGCCAGCGGCTCGGGCTGCGGGCGACCTTCGAACGCGAGATCGAAGCGGCGCGGATGGCCATGGCGGGCACACGCTCGGCGACGACCGCTCCGACGCCCGTGCGCTGGGACGGCGCGCTGCTCGGTGAACCCGCGTGCGCCGATGCCTGGACGCGGAGCCTGCGCGGGTTCGCGGACCGGCTGCCGCCCGATCGCCGCGCCGCGTTCCTCGACGCCATCGGGCGCGAGGTCCGATCGCTACGCACCGCACGCGACCGCTCGACGGAGGAAGCGGCATGACGACAGCGACAAGAACCAGGCCCGTGGTTGTCGATGCGGGCACGCCGGCACGCGACCCCACCGACTTCGGCCTGCCACCCGGCTACCGACAGGGGGTGCGCAACGAGAGCCTCGACCACACCGGCGAATACCCGGACTACTGGCACCCGGCGCGGCTGGCCATGAGCGGACGCTACCAGCGCCACGTCTACCGCTGGGCCGCGTGCCTCGTGCTGCGGCGCGGACTGCGGAGCGTGCTGGACGTCGGCTGCGGCCCGGGCACCAAACTCGCCGAGTGGATCGAGCCGGTCTGCGCGGACGCCGAGGGGATGGACCAGCCGAGCGCGATCGAGATCGCTCGCACGCGATGCCGGCACGCCCGCCTGCACCCCGTTGACCTCGAACGCCCCGCGATCGAGGCACGGCGCACCTTCGATCTCATCCTCTTCGTGGACGTCATCGAGCACCTGCTCGACCCGGACCCGGCGCTGGCGATGATCCGCGCCTTCGCGCACCCGAGCACGCTCGTGCTGGTCTCGACGCCAGACCGCGACCGGGTGCGCGGCCGCGCCTGCCGCGAGGCGGTGAAGCGCGAGCACGTCCGCGAATGGTCGCGGCGCGAGTTCCTGTCATTCCTGCGGTCGCGCGGGCTTCGGCCCGTGCGCAGCCGCCTGGTGCCGCAGGACGATCGGCCCGTGCGCTCGTGCCTGCGCGGCGAGGCCGCCTTCCGGCTGCACCTCGCGGATCGGTCCGAGTTGCGATGCCACGCCGTGCTCTGCCGGGTCGATACCGCGCGACGCGCAACCGCGATGAACGGAGGCGACCATGCGGATCGCCGCGATCTCTGACCTCGCGCCCGGGAGCCACCGGGCCTACGCCATCAACGTCGTGAAGACCTGCGGCGGGTTCGTGCGCCTCGGGCACGAGGTTGCGGTCTTCTGCCGCCGGCCGGAGCGGGGCTGGAGCCTCGCCTCGGCCGCGAACGCCTACGCCGAGCCGCGCGTCCGCTTCGAGTGCGCCGACCTGCCCGACCAGCGCGACGAACTGCTCGTGAACGGCGCGTACCTGCGCGAGTTCGCGGCGTGGGCCGCCGAACGCATCGCACGCGAGGGGTACGACCTCGTCTACGCACGCCACTGCCGCGGCGCGCTGGCGTGCGCCGAGCGCGGCGTCCCGACCGTGCTCGAAACGCACCTCGACGCCGACGGCGATGCCCTCGGCGCCATCTCCGCCCTGCGCGCTGTCGGACGACACGAGCGGCCCATTCTCGCCTGCGCCACGATCTCGACCGTGCTCGCCGAGAAGTACACCGCGCTCGGCGCGGCGGCCGATCGCGTGTTCGTCGTGCCGGACGCGGTGGACTCCGACCTGTTCACGCCCCCGCACGACACCGGCGCCTCGCCCTACAACGCCTGGCCGGGGCCGCACGTCGTCTACGCCGGGCACCTCTACGCCTACAAGGGCGTCGGAACGCTGCTGCGGGCCGCGTCGCTGCTCGACGGCATGACCGTCCACTTCGTCGGCGGCGCAGACCCGGACATCCTCGCGGCGCGACGGTCCGCGGTCTCGCTGGGGCTGCGCAACGTGGACGTGCGCGGGCGCGTCGCGTTCTGCCGCGTCCCGCCGCACCTCTGGCACGCGGACGTGCTCGTTCTGCCCCCGAGCGCGAAGCACCCCTCCGCGGCGTGGACCAGCCCCGTCAAGCTCGGCGAGTACCTCGCGTCGGGCCGGCCGATCGTCGCCTCGGACGTCCCCGCGCTGCGCGCGCTCGTGCGCGAGCCTGCGGTGCGCTGGTTCACCCCCGACGATCCGGGCGACCTGGCGCGGGCGGTGCATGGCGCGCTCGCCGAGTCAGACCGCGAGGCCGCGGCCCGCGTCGAGTCCGCACGCGCCCTCGCCGAACGGTACTCCTATGCCAACCGTGCCCGCGCGATCCTGCGCGCCGCCGGCGCGGGCGAAGGGGCCATGGCCGCGTAGCGGGGACCGGGTCGCTCGCTCCGGCGTGCACCTCGACTCCACTCATCCACAGGCCATCGGCGCCCGACAGCAGCGTTGAGATCTCACCCCATCCGCAGTCGGCCCCGCACGACGCCCAGCGTGACCCCGCCGACAAATTTCGCGGTTCCGCCAGCCAGACCGGGACTCGGCGTCGCACTGCCCTCCGACCCCCGCAACAGAGACCAAGGAGCAACCCATGCGCACGCATCGTTTCATCGCCACCCTCCTCGCCGGCCTCGCCTGCGCCGCCGCCCTCGCCGGGCCGATCGACCCGCCCGCAGGCCCGGTCACCAGCACGATGAAGCCCCTCGACGTGGTCGAGCCTCGCGTCCCGATCGGCCCCGCCACCACCCCAGGCGACAACGACGCTTCGCCCAGCCTCTACAAGATCACCCAGCCAGGCTCGTACTACCTCCTCGGAAACGTCCAGGGTGTCAGCGGCAAGATCGGCGTCGAGATCGCCGCCTCCAACGTCACCATCGACCTCGCCGGCTTCACACTCCAGGGCGTGAACGGCTCAAACTCGGGCATCCTCGTAACCTCGCTCCAGTCGGGAATCACCATCCGGAACGGCACCGTCAACGGTTGGGGCCAGTCGGGCATCGACGCCACCAACTCCTCCGCCGCTCGCATCGAGTCCGTCACCGCGACGAACAACGGCGGGGCCGGGATCACCACCAGCAATCTCGCTGTCATCACCGGGTGCATGGCGCGCCAGAACGCCTTCACCGGCATCTCCGCGGGCAGCGCCGTCACGATCAGGGACTGCGCCGCGGACGACAACGGTACTTCGGGCTTCTGGCTCGGCAGCGCCGCCACGCTCAACGGTTGCACGGCGCGGAACAACAACGCCTACGGCTTCGAGCTGAACGACATCGCTTCCGCCAACAACTGCATCGCCACGCACAACAAGGCGACGGGATTCATCGCGGGCTACGGCTCCAACTATTCCTCCTGCACGTCCGCGTACAACACCATCGACGGCTTCTGGTGCAACTTCGGCTCGATGGCCACCAACTGCTCCGCCTACCAGAACGGCCGCGACGGCTTCTACGTCTCGTGCGGATCCGTCACCAACTCCCAGGCCACCATGAACCAGCGCGACGGCATCCGACTCGACGTCGGCAACTCCACCGCCACGGGCAACACCTGCTTCCAGAACGGCCTCGGGAACTCCGGCGCGGGCATCCGCGCCGTCGGTGCCTCATGCCGCATCGACTCCAACCAGGTCGTCTCCAACGCCTTCGGCATCCACGCCGCCCCGGACTGCATGGTCGTCCGAAACACCGCCCGCGGCAACACCACCAACTACTCCTTCCCCGTGGGGAGCGAGTACGGCCAGATCATCACCAACCCCGGCAGCGGCTTCAGTTCCACCAACCCTTGGGCGAACTTCGCGTACTGAACCGCGACCGCACCCGAACGCAGGAGCTCCCCATGAGCACTCGCACGAATCGCTCTCTCCCGGCAGCCGCACTCGCCGCCGCAGCGCTCGCCTCACCCGCTCTCGCCCAGACCAGCAACGTCTCACCCATCCGCAAGTGGTCCTGGTGCGAGAACGCCGGCTGGATGAACTGGCGCGACGCCGGCTCCCCCACCGCCTCGCAGGGCGCAAAGGTCCACGCCACCTTCCTCTCCGGATTCGTCTGGAGCGAGAACCTCGGCTGGATCAACCTCGGCGACGGCACCCCAGGACTCGGCGATCGCTACGCCAACACCCACGGCACGGACTTCGGCGTCAACATCACGCCCGACGGCTCACTCGACGGGCTTGCCTGGGCCGAGAACGCAGGCTGGATCAACTTCAACACCAAGCCCACCCTCCTCGTCCACAACCAGCACGCCCGACTCGACTCCGCCGCAGGGCGCTTCCGCGGCTACGCCTGGGCGGAGAATGTCGGCTGGATCAACCTTGACGACGACGAGCACTACGTCGCCGTCATCTGCGCCGCCGACTGGAACGCCGACGGCCTCGTCAACACCCTCGACTTCATCGCCTTCCTCAACGACTGGGCAGCCAAGGAACCACGCGCCGACGTCAACGGCGACGGCGCGATCAACACCCTCGACTTCATCGCCTTCCTCAACCTCTGGGCCGCCGGCTGCTGACGACACTCGCCGCGAACCCCGCGCCCCGACGAGTCTGGAGAGGGGTAAGCGAGGCCCGGAGGCCCACTCCGGGCCTCCGCTGTTGCCGGGACACGGCGACGACGCCGGAGCCGTCAGTAGCGGCGGACGACACCGCGCACGATCCCCTGCACCTGGCAGTGCTTGACGCGGATCGGCTCGAACTGCGGGTTGGCGGGCTGGAGCCGGACGTGGTCGGACTCCTTGTAGAACGTCTTGAGCGTGGTCGAACCGTCGGGCAGAAGCGCAACGACACGATCGCCATTCGAGGCCGTGTCGCGCCGTTCGATGAGAACGTAATCGCCGTCGAGGATACCCTCGTCGCGCATGCTGTCGCCCTCGACCTTGAGCGCGAAGGTGGAGCCGGTGCGCGAGGCCTGGCAGAGCAGGTCGCCGAGGTCCACCTCGTCGATGTCGGGGACTTTCTCGATCGGGTACCCCGCCGCGATCTTCCCCACGAGCGGGAAGCGGAGCGGCCTCGCCTCGTCCGGCACCGCGATGCCGTCAGCGATCGACAAAGAGCGTGCCTTGTTGGGTTCGCGCACGAGCGCACCCTTCTTGATGAGCGCCTCGACGTGCTCGAAGACCGTGACCTTGCTGACGCCGATCTCGTCGGCGAGCTCCTGCATGGTCGGGGAATAGCCATGCCGGATGCGCCAGTCGCGGATCAGCTGCAGGATGCGGAGTTGCTTGGGCGTGAGATTCATGGTCGTGGTCCTCCACCATGAGGGTGAGCCGGCGCGCGGCGCGCTCGACATCCGACGAACAGGAAACTTCCAGTCCCGCGCACGACGCGGCGCGGAACGACTCTGCCATCGAGCGGAGCAAGGCGGCCTGCAAACCGATCGCCGACGCCGCCGCCAGCAGAAGCCCGGATGCCGCAACCGGCGAACGCAAGGACTCGCTCGTGCAGGCGTCGCGCCGGATCAGGGCTCCCGAGCCGGTCGGGTCGGGCAGGTACTCGCACTGGAACTCCCCGCCCGGACCGAACCGGAGCAGCGGCGCGTTGCGACGCGGGTGGGTGACGGTCCAACGACGGGGTGCAAGCAGGTTCAGCACGGCACGGCTCCGCGGTACGCGGCGAGGGCGCCGCGCGCCCCTCCGGACGCGCCACGCCGAGATGACCGGGCCTCCGACCCGAAAAAGGTGCCATGCCGGACTCCCCGACTGGCCTGCCGGACTCCGAACCGACAGCCCCAACAATCGACCGACAACCGGATCGGGCGAGAAAGTTTCCCGTCCGATGTTCGGTACAAGATAGCCAATCAGGTTCCACACGGCAAGCACGAAATCAAAAGTCCCTGTCAGAACCGGTTGTGGGGCTGTCAGGGGGGTGCGGCCGTCGTTTCAGGAGGGTCCGAGAGCCGTTTCATGCAGCGCGGAAAGTGCGCTGGACCTCCGAACCCGGGGTTGGGAAAGCGAGATCAGGTCAGCCGTTCGAAACGGCTGCCCACGCGACGCACCCGCCCGGCGATCTCCAGCATCGTGAGTTCGACGCGAAGGTCCGCAGCCGACAGGTCCGTCAGGGCGACGAGTTCGTCGGTCGAACGCGGCGTGCCCAGCGCACCGACGATCCGTTGCTGACGCTCGCTCAGGTTCGGCGCTGCCGCCGGCTCGGGCTCGAACAGGCCCGCCGCGGGGTCCGCAAAGCGCGGGGCATGGGTACCCGCTGCGAGGTGGCGCGCCGCGGATTCGAGGGCAGCCACGACGTCCGCTGGACCCGTGACCAGGGCCGCGCCGCCGCGCTTGATGAGGTCGTGCGAGCCGGCGCTCGCGGGCGAATCGACCCGCCCGGGCAGCGCCATGACCTCACGCCCCTGCTCCTCGGCGGCGTGCCGGGCCGTGATGAGCGCACCGCTCCCCTCCGCTGCCTCGATCACGAGCACGCCGAGACTCAGGCCCGAGATGATCCGGTTGCGGCCTGGGAAGTTCTCCGGCGTCGGCACGACGCTCATCGGCAGTTCAGACACGATCGCCCCGCGCCCGTCCGCAACCTTGTCGTACAGGGGAGCGTTGTCGGGCGGATAGGCGTGCACCAGCCCGCACCCGAGCACAACGATCGTCCGGCCCCCCGAACGCAGTGCTCCCCGGTGCGCCGCCGAGTCAATCCCACGCGCGCCGCCGGATACAACCGTCAGTCCGTTCGATGCAAGAACGCCCGCGAATCGCTCGGCCTGCTCGACGCCGTACCCCGTGCAAGCCCGTGACCCGACGATCGCCACCGGAAAGGCGTCGGCGTCCCCCGGCCGAAGCACCCCCCGCACATAGAGAACGGGCGGAGCGGCGGGGATGGCGGCGAGCAACGGCGGGTACCCGTCGTCGCCCAGAGCAAGCATCGAAACCGAATGCCGCTCGGCGAGTTCGAGTTCGCGCTCGGCGAGCGACGCGGATTCCCTGAGGCCGCGCGCGATGATGGTGGAGGTGCCGGCGCCGATGCCCCGAACACGCTCGAGTTCGCGCGGCGAGGCGTGGAGGGCACGCTCGGCCGTGCCGAAGGTTTCGAGGAGGCGTGCAACGAGGACTGGGCCGAGGCCCGGCGTCATGGTGAGACGAAGGAGGTCGAAAAGCCGGGGTGAGACGGCGGGCATGGGGCGGAGTGTACAGACCGCCTCGCTCCCCACCAGCGGCCCCGCGCGACGATACACTCCCCCGGGCAGGCCAACGGACGGAGCCGAAGGCGATGATCACCCCATTTCAGATCGTGCGTGCGTGGTGTGGCGGGGTCGCGGCTGCGGCGCGACCGCGCGGAGCGGTGGCGGTCCAGGCCGTCGGCGTAGCGCTGCTGCTCTCGCTCGTGAGCGTGTCGTGCCAGACGACGCCGCGGGCGCCGAAGGCTGCGGCGGGCGTGGAGCCGGACGTGCGCGTGCGGATCGTGCGCGAAGCGCCGTCCGTGCGGATCGCGGGGCCGGCACAGGTCGCCGTGCGGACGGTCGGCTCCTTCGGCGAGTGGATCGGCACGACGCCTCTGGACCTGCGCGCCGAGGCGGGCGTGCTCGTCGCCAAGGACGCGGCAGGCGTGGAACGACGCTTCGATCAGGGCGCGCCGGTCGAGGTGCGAGCGGTCGTCCCGGCACGTACCCCCCGCGCCGCGGGTTCACGCCAGCCCACCGAGCCGGACCTGCTCGTGGACAACCGGGCCTTTCCGGGCACGGTCGAAGTCCACCCCCGCACAGACGCGGGCGAAGGCGCGATCGACGTGATCAACGTGACCACCATCGAGTCCTACCTCCCCGGCGTGCTCACGGGGGAACTGCTCGACAACTGGCCGCTCGAAGCGTACAGGGCACAGGCGGTCGCGGCACGGAGTTACGCCCTGCACGAACGGGCACGGGCGCGCCTTCGCGGCCGCGCGTTCGACCTCGAAAACACGGCGAGGAACCAGGTCTTCGCGGGCCGGACCCAGCACGAGGCCGCGGTGCGCGCGGCGCGCGACACCCGCGGCGAGGCCCTCACCGTCGGCGGCGACGTCCTGCGCGCGTACTACTCCAGCACCTGCGGCGGACGGCCCATGGGAGCGGGTTCCATCTGGCCCACCAGCACGGGGTGGGAGTTCAACGGCGCGCCCCCGCTCCAGGTGGATGCGCCACGGGCGACCTTCTGCGAGTCATCGCAGGCGTACCGATGGCAGGTCACGCGCACGGTCGAGGACGTCTCCAAACGCATCGCGGCGTACGGGGCGGCGAACGGGCTGTCAATCAAGGCGCTCGGGAACGTCCGCTCGATCGTGCCCGTCGAGGTGAACGCGGCCGGCAGGCCCGTGCAGTTCACCATCGCGGACGACAAGGGCAAGACCTACAAACTCAACGCCGAGCACCTCCGGCAGGCACTGAACCACCCCGCCGAGGGGCTGCCCCCCCCGGAACGCGCCGCACAGGCACGCTCGGGAGACGTCGAGTTCGAGATGCGCGCACGCGAGATCGTCATCCGCGGACGCGGGTGGGGACACGGCGTCGGTGCCTGCCAGTTCTGCATGAACGGCATGGCTCGACGACACTGGGACTACGGACGGATGCTCGCTCACTTCTACCCCGGAGCACGCCTCGAGCGACTCTACTGAGTGCTGCTCATGCGGAGGCGCGGAGGGAAAGAGGAAGTCTCAGCGATGGCGCCTGCAATGCCGCAACCCGGTTCCCCGGACGAGAGGCCGTGGACTCGTCACACGCGAGACGACCGTCCCACCCGCTCTGTCAATCTTTCCCCTCCGCGTCTCCGCGCCCCCGCGTGAGACAGCCACTCTCAGCGAACGATGTCCGTTCGCTCCAGCCGGTAGTAGATGAAGGTACGGTCGGTCGTCGAGAAGAGCAGCCTGCGCTGGCGGTCAAGGGTCGTGCGCGGCTCCTGCGGCCAGCCGTCGAGCGCCGTGCGCGGATGCGGCTCGCGCAGCGCGAGAGCCGAGTCGCGCCGCGTGCCGGCCTGCGCGAGATCCACCGGCGAAGCCTCGGCCACCACGCGACCGGGCAGGGCGGCCTCCCAGGTGGGATTCGGCGCGGGCGCGGGGAGAGAGGCACGGCGCGCGGAAGAGGTGGACTCACATCCCAGGCCGGCGGCGGCGACGCCGATCGCCAGGACCGCGGGCACGATGGCGACGCTTCTCTTCCTCACACCCGCCATGGTACAAGCGGCGTGCCGCGGATCGAAGGGGATTCGCGGGCAATGTGACGGGGTCGCGGCGGCCAGCGTGTTGACGCGGGGCAACGCCGTGGCGTGGGGACGACACAAAACGGGGGTGAGGCGGCCCGGATCCGTATCATGCGTCAAGTCGATGCCGATCGCGGAAGAAGAGGGGCACAGTGGGGGACGTCTCGACGGCAAGGATGCGATGACCATGGCGAAGAAGACGACGGGAACGAAAGCGAGTTCGGGGGGCCGGGGAGAAGCGCTCCCTGACGGTCGCGGCTCGTCCGGAGGGCGCACGCCGACCGGGAAACGCCGATCGACGCGCGGCGGCGACGGAACGCTCGAAAAGATCGGCGCGCTCGCTCGGAGCGTCGCACAGGCAGCGCACGCCGGCGAGGCGCCGACGATCGAGGTGCCGACGCGCGCGAAGTCAAACACGACGTGGGACCGCGAGAGCGGCATCCTGCGGATGGGCGACGCCACACAGACCCGCGAACTCTTCAACCTGAATCAGGCGAAGGTGTTTATGCAGGTGGTGCTGCAGGCCGCGGGGATCAAGGGCCTGCTGGAAGAGGGCAAGACCGCGAGCCTGCGAGCGATGTTCTACAGGGGGCTGCACACGATCCCAGGGACGAAGGAAAAAACATTCGCTGACCAGAGCGAGAGCGACGCCGCGCTCGAAGACCTGGAGGTCACCCTGGGTTCGCTGCGTGAGGAGCTGCACGTCTTCGCGGACGTGCGCGGCTCGCTGGTCGGGAACATCACGTTCGTGGACACTGGAGACGAGATCGACGGGCGGAGGATGGGGTCCGGGGGCTACTCGATCCCGAGCATCGTCGAGCCGGACGTCATCCAGTTCAAGCGGTGCGACGCGAAGTTCGTGCTGCACGTCGAAAAGGCGACGGTGTGGCGACGGTTCAACGAGGATCGGTTCTGGGAGAAGCACAACTGCATCCTCACGCACGGGGCGGGACAGCCGCCGCGAGGAGTCCGGAGGCTTCTGCGTCGATTCCATGAGGAGTTGAATCTGCCCGTCTATTGCCTCCTCGACTGCGACCCCTGGGGGCACTACATCTACAGCGTCATCAAGCAGGGCTCCATCTCCCTCGCCTTCGAGAGCGAGCGGCTCGCCATCCCGCAGGCGAAGTTCCTCGGCCTCCGCGCGATCGACTACCAACGCTGCGGACTCTCCGACGACGTCCAGATCGCGCTCAACGAAAAGGACGTCGCACGCGCGAAGCAGATCGCCGCCTACCCCTGGTTCAAGAACAAGCCCGCCTGGCGACGGGAGATCGACCAACTCCTCCGCAACGGCTTCAAGATGGAGGTCGAATCGCTCATCACAAAGGACATCAGCTACGTGACCGAGACCTACGTCCCGGAACGGCTGAAGGCCAAGGACTGGCTGGATTGACGGCGGCTCGGCACCGGGCACGCTGCACGAGCCCTCGCGCGGGATAGCATTGCCCCCTTTCGAGAGCTGATCGCCGGAACCCAGGGGCGCAAGGCATGGAAGTCGGGATCGTCGGGCTGCCGTACGTCGGAAAAACCGCGCTCTTTCGTGCCTTGACCGGCGTCGCCGCCGACCCCGGCGGCGCGGCCCGCGCCAATGTCGGCGTCGCCCCGATCCCCGATCCCAGGCTCGACGCCCTGGCGCGGCACGTCGAGACCAAGAAGATCGTGCCCGCAACCCTCAAGGTCGTCGACGTGCCCGGACTCGTCCGCGGGGCGTCGGAGGGGGGGGGACTCGGCAACGCCTTCCTCAGCCACGTCCGCGACGTCGACGCGCTCATCCACGTCGTCCGATGCTTCGAGAGCGCGGCCGTCCCCCACGTCGACGGCTCCCTCGACCCCGCCCGCGACATCGAGACCGTCGAACTCGAACTCATCCTCGCCGACCTCCAGATGGTCGAGAACGCCATCCCCCGCGCCGAGAAGTCCGCCCGCAAGAAAGAAGCCGACTCGGAGGCACGCCTGAGCGTCCTCAGGAAGGCCGAACCACTCCTCAGCGAAGGCAGGCCCGTCCGAGGTCTCGAACTCGAAAACGACGACGAGCGACGCGCCATGCGCGGCCTGGCCATGCTCTCCGCCAAGCCGGTCCTCTACGTCGCCAACGTCGGCGAGAACGACCCCAGGGGCGAGGGCGAACACGCACGCCGTGTCCGCGAGCACGCCGCGGCCCATCACGCCGGGTTCGTTCCCGTCTGCGCCCAGATCGAGGCCGAACTCGCCGAACTCGAACCGGGGGAGCGGGCCGAAATGCTCGCCGCCCTCGGCCTCGAGGAACCTGCCCTCCACAAACTGGCACGGGCCGCCTACGCCCTGCTCGGCCTCCAGAGTTTCTACACCGCAGGCCCGAAGGAAATCCGTGCCTGGACCATCCCCGCGGGCAGCAGGGCGCCCCAGGCCGCCGGCGCGATCCATACCGACTTCGAACGCGGGTTCATCCGCGCCGAGGTCTACTCCGTGGACGACATGCAAAAGTACGGCTCCGAAAAAGCCATCCGCGACGCGGGCCGACAGCGCACCGAGGGCAAGGACTACGTCATGCGCGACGGCGACGTCTGCCACTTCCTGTTCAATGTGTGACATCCGACGAACAGCGTCTAGAACGGCACCGCGCCACGGATCGCTCATGGCCGGGGCGTATCATGCGGGCATGGTGCGGGGCGTGATGGTCGCGCTGGCAGGGTTCGCCGCGATCGGTGCGGGGTGTTCTCGCACCGATCCGTTCGCCGAGAAGCCGGCCGACGCGCCCCCGGAGACGGTGCACGCGGCCGAGGCCCGCGCGGAGAAGGCGGCCGACAGCCTCGCGCGTGCGCTGATCGCAGAGCTGCAGCAGGCGATGGGAGACGGCGGCGCGGCGCGCGCTCTCGAGGTCTGCCGCGACGCGGCCGAGTCCATCCGCGCGGAGGTCTCGGCGAACGAGGGCGTCGACGTCCGCCGCACCGCCCTCCGCGTGCGCAACCCCGCCAACGCGCCGGACGAGTGGGAACTGGCAACCCTGGAGTCGTGGGCATCCGGTGCGGCCGCCCCGGGGCCGATCTCGCGTGTCGTGCAGACAGGCGGCGCGACCGAACTGCGCTGGATGCGCCCGATCGTGCTGATCGACCTGTGCGTGCACTGCCACGGCACGACCGAGCGGCTCGCGGCAGGCGTCCCGGAAGCCTTGGCACGCTTCTACCCCTACGACCAGGCGACAGGCTTCGAGGTCGGCGACCTGCGAGGCGCCTTCAGCGTTCGTATCCCGCTCGACTGAGGCACAAGGACGATCCGGTGGTGCCGAAGCCTCGAACGGATCGGCGGCTACGGAATGGCCCGGACCGCGAGCGGCTCCCGGCCCGTATGATGCCCGCCCATGGCCGACTGCCCGTCCAGAGCGTCTCGCAGGGTCATCGCCTGCCTGCTCGCCACGCTCGCGGCATGCCTCGGTGCGTGCGCCGGCCCGCGCCCACACCCGCCGGCACCACCCGCGCCCGTGGTGCGCGGCGCGGAGAGCGGCATCGAGGTGTCGTGGTGGGTCGTGGACGACCGCGAGGACGCACTGGCGGCGACCATCCGTGAGCACCTCGGACGCAACGTTCCAGCCCCGCAAGAGCAGGTCGAGCTGTGGCGCGCGAACGGCCTGCACGTCTTCGCCGTGCCCGTCACCGCGGTCGAGAGCCTCCGGTCACGCCTGCCCGTGCTCGGCCCCGTGCAGCGACAGTGGCTCGGCCTCCTGCCGGAATGGGCCGAAGTGGTCAAGGGGCCTGAACTCTCGTCGGAACGCTACGTGGGGCTTGATTCCGGCGTCCTCCGCATGGAACCGGGCCGACTACGCCTCTTGGCACGCTGCTGGACCGCGCCGGACCTCTCGCGTGCCGACGGTTCAGGACCGGCCGCACTCCTGAGGCTGGAACTGATGCCACAACTCCTCGAGCGTCGGCGCCGCGACGCCATCGCGCCTCTGACGGAGCAGGACGTGTCCGGCGCGGCGGTGTCGGGGCTTTCCTTCCCCCGCCTGACGCTCTCGCTCACAGCCGATGGTGGCGACGCACTCCTTGTCGTCGGCGCGCCCCCGGGGCACGACTGGTCGGTCGGTTCACCCGCGCTCCGTCCCGAGACGCCTCAGGACACGGCCTTGGTGTCCCCGTTTGGACCGCCGCCTCCGGGCGCGCCCACGATCGGGGAACTGATGCTGACAGGAGCGCCGCTCTCGTCTTCGTCGGAGACCACCCGCGTCGTGGTCGTCGTGCTGCCGCGCGTGTCGGAACGATTCGAGTTGATCCGCAACTGAGGCCGACAGCATGACCGCAGCGCAGGCAGACGTGGCGGCGGCCCCGATCGGCGTGTGCCGGGGGAGCACTCGATGGCGGCGGTGATCGACGCCCTGTTCTTCGTCGCCGGTCTCGTGCTGCTCGTCAAGAGCGCGGACTGGCTCGTGATGGGAGGCGCGCTCATCGCCGAAGGGCTGGGCGTTCGCCCCCTGGTCGTGGGCCTCACGATCGTCGCTTTCGGAACCAGCGCGCCAGAACTCGCCGCGGGCGTCGGCGCCAGCCTGCGGGACCACGGCGAGATCGTCGTCGGAACCGTCGTCGGATCGAACATCGCAAACGTCGCGCTGATCCTGGGGGTGGCGTCGCTCATCCGCCCGGTCGCCTGCAGGCGACCCGTCGTGGTGCGAGAGATGCCGATCATGCTCGTCGCCATCACCGCCGGAGCGTGCGCGATGCTCGGGGGGGGGGTCAGCCGCCTCGAAGGCGCAGCCCTCGCCGCGGGCATCGGCGTGTACGTCTGGCTCGCCTACCGCGTCGCCAGACGCGCGCCCGAACTCTTCGAAGCCGACGCGCCGAAGCTCGAACCGCCCCCCGAGGGCGGCTTCCCGCCCCGGTGGTGGGCGAAGAACGCCGCTCTCGTCCTCATCGGGTCCGCCGGGCTGGCGCTCGGCTCCCACCTCCTCATCTCCGGCGCGGAGTCGCTGGCGCGATGGCTCGGCGTGTCCGAGCTCGTAATCGGGCTGACCGTGGTCGCCGTCGGAACGTCGCTCCCCGAGTTGTTCACCTCCGCCAGGGCCGCGATGACAAGGCACTCCGACATCGCGGTCGGGAACGTCGTCGGCTCCAACGTGTTCAACTCGCTCTGCGTGATGGGCGTCGCCGCGCTCGTGGCGCCGCTCTCCGTGCCCGAGGCCTCGATCCGCCGAGACGTTCCGGTGATGCTCGGGGTCGCCGCCCTTGCGCTCTTCCTCATGGCGCCCCGCAAGAGGCTGACCCGGGCCGCCGGCTGCGTCCTCCTCCTGACCTACGCCGCATACACCGCGGGGGTCGCCGCCGTGTCGTTGGGCACGTGAGAGAGACCGATCGCCACGGACACCCTCCGGCACAAGAACCACTGTGCGTGACAGCCCCGGCTCCGGGCAGACCGCGTGGCGTTCAGCGGCTGCGGAGCTTGGCCAGGAGTCTCAGCACTTCGATGTAGAGCCAGACGAGCGTGACGAGCAGCGCGAATGCGCCGTACCACTCCATGTGCCTGGGCATGCCGCGCTCGACGCCCGCTTCGATGAGCTCAAAGTCGAGAACGAGGTTCATCGAGGCGATAACGACGACGAAGAGGGAGAAACCGATGGAGAGCATGGAAGCGTTCTCGAAGGAGAGCAGCGAGGCCATGCCGTACACGCCGAAGAGGCTGAGCAGGAGGGCGACGAGATAGAAGATCATGATGCCGGCCGTCGCTGAGATGACGCAGGTGCGGAAGACCCGGCCGGGCCGGACGACGCGAGTGACGTAGGCGAGCAGCACCGCGGCGAAGATGCCGAACGTGAGGCCGATGGCCTGGAAAACCACGACCTCGCCGCCCGGTCCGAGCCGCTGGGCGACGACGAACGACAGCACGCCGAGGAACGCCCCCTTGAGCAGGGCGTAGACGGGGCCGGTGAATCGCGCCGCGGCGGGCTTGAAGACCGTGATGAGCGCGAGGACGAGGCCGCCGATCATGCCCGCGAGAAGGATGGGAATGGCAAGGCCGGCGTTGGCCGGGTTGGTGACGACCATCCAGGCGGCGAGCCCCGCGCCGGCGCACAGGCTCAGCAGGACGCCCGAGGCGGTGACCGTGCCGTTGAGCGTCATCGTGCTGGAGCGAGCGGCGACTTCGTAGGCCGTGGAGCCGGGCTGGAAGGCGTTCAGGGCCGGGTTGGCGGTGCGCATGGGGGTGCCTCCTGTGCGTCGTGGCGTCATTGTAACAACGCCGAGAAGGAGGCGGTTGCGAGCGGAAGTGACCGAAGCGGAACCGCCGAACGCCCGCCCGGACTGGCGGTAGGCCAGGGCCGATTCAGGCGTCGTGGCCCAGGAAACCACCCTGGTCGCCGACACGATGGAAGGCGATGGTGTTCGTGGCCTTGGCGCAACCCAGGGGCTTGCCGGCGAGGAGGACCACCGGCGTCCCCCGAACCGCCCAGCCGCGGGCGAGCAGGTCGCGGTCCACCTGGGCGTTCCAGTCCGCGAGCCGGCCCGAGGGGGGGGGCGGCGAGCACACCGGCGTGACGCCCCGAAGAAGCGCCATGCGGCGCGTCGCTCGGAGACTGGAGGAGTACGCGACGATGGGAATGGAGAACTCGTTCTGCGAGAGGTAGCGGGCGGTGCCCCCCGCCTGCGACCAGCACACGACGAGTTCCGCTCCGCAGTCGTGAGCCACGTGCCACGCGCCGTGCGCCAGCGCCGCCGTGCGGTAACGCTGCTCCACCAGCCGCCGCGGCGGGTCGGCACGCTGCGGGAGCGCGGCCAGGTGGCGCTCCGCCTCCAGCGCGATGCGACGCATCGTGTCCACCGCGAGGTCGGGCCGCTTCCCGACCGCCGTCTCCCCGGAGAGCATCAGGCACCCCGCGCCGTCGAAAATCGCGTTCGCAACGTCCGACGCCTCGGCACGGGTCGGCGTCGCGTTCTCGATCATCGTCTCGAGCATCTGCGTCGCAACGATGCACGGCTTGCCCCATTCCGCCGCCGCCGCGACGATCCGCTTCTGCACGACCGGCACGCGAACAAGGTCCATCTCGACGCCCAGATCGCCCCGTGCCACCATGATCGCGTCCGCGGCGTCCGCGATCGCGTCGATGGCTTCCACCGCCTGCGGCTTCTCAACCTTGGCGATCACGGGGATCGCAGCCCCCTGCTCGTCCCCAGGCTCCGTCTTGCACGCGGGGCACATGCCCCCGAGGCGACGCTTCAGGTCCAGCACGTCGTCGGCGCGGCGAACGAAGGAAAGCGCGAGGAAGTCCAGCCCGTGCTCGACCGCCCACTCAACGCACGCGAGATCGCGGTCGGTGAGGGCGGGGGCGGAGAGGTCGGAGTCGGGAAGGTTGATCCCCTTCCCGGTCGTGACCAGGCCCCCCACCGTCACACGGCATCGCAACCACTGGCCCCGAGGGTCCGCCTCGACCGCCAACATCCGGATCGCCCCGTCGTTGATCAGAACCCGATGGCCCGCCTCAACCTCGCGCGCGAGCGGTTGATACGAGCACGGCAGCAGCACGGTGCGCTGCCCATCGCGGTCGGACTCGTAGCGGGCCTCCTCCAGGTCACTGCGAATGACCGCGTCCACCCCGGCGTGCAGGACCACGCCCGTCGCAGGAACGCGACCGACGCGGATCTTCGGCCCGGGCAGGTCGCCGAAGACGGCCAGGGGAAGCCCCACCGTCTCCGAGACGGCGCGCACGGCGCGCAGACGCCGCAGGTGATCGTCGAACGAGCCGTGGGAGAAGTTCAGACGGAATACGCTCGCCCCGGATTCGACCAGCGCGCGGACCATCTCGGGCGACTCGGACGCCGGCCCGAGCGTGGCGATGATCTTGGTCAGCGTCGGCCTGCTCTCGACCTCGTGGGGCATCGGCGAGTTCCTTGCATCACGGCACAGAGTAGGAATGAACAGGAACGCGAACGGCGCGAGGAGGGCGATGGGCGCGGAGAGGTCTGGATGCGGTCCCGGAGCACGGGTTGTTCAGTGCTGTTCTTCGGCCATGCGGAGGATCGCGCGATAGTTCTCGCGGAACGCACTCGTATAAACAATCCGCAGGCGCGCGAGGACGGCCGGATCACGCCACGAGCCGCGGACCGCGCGGTAGTTCTCGGGCGTGAAGGGGAGGAGAGCATCGTCGGGGCAGCGCGGCTCCGCCTCGCCGAAGAGAGACCGCCACAGGCGCGAGACCTGCTCCGGCTCGGGAAAGGCGTAAAAGAGGCGCTCCATCTCGGCGAGCGTGTCGGCTGGCGCGCCGCTCTCGTGCGCGCGATGTACGGCGCCCCATGCGCCGCGGATGTCGGCAAGATTGTCCACGGCGAACGCCCCCATCATCAGCCCGATCGCGCCGCGCCACCCCGCGCTCGGCGTCGTCGAGGCGATCTCGAACGGGTTCACCCTGTCGATCAGGTAGTCGCCGTAGCGCTCGTAGAAGTCGCGGCGGGCCGGCATCCGGCGCAGCTCATGCATCGTCGGGCCGAGCGGGCGCGAATCGGGGCCGGGCGGGTTGGAGGCGCCGGCGGGCGCGCTCGTCGCGTGGAAGTTCCAGAGGGCCTGCCCCTCATCGGTGAGACAGAACTCGACGAAGCGGCGGGCCAGGTCGGGGCTGGGCGCGCCGTTCAGAATGGAAACGGGGTCCGCGTCAACATACACGGCGCCAGGCGGATCGGTGTAGCCGACACGCGAGGTCTCCGGAGTCTCACCCGCTCGTGTCACCACCTGCGCCTGCGTCCGGCCGTAGAAATCGATGGCCAGCCCCGCGGCCGCCTCACCCTGGCTCACGTCGATCGGAGGCTTGGTCGAGGAGTTCGTGAAGTAGCGGGTGTTGCCGCACATGGCGCGCAGCAGACGCCAGCCCTCGTCCCACCCGTAGCGCGAGAGAATCGCGTCGAAGGTCGTGGTGATCGAGCCGGACTGCCTCGGGTCGGCCAGGGCGATCCACCCGGCAAGACGCGGGTCCCCGAGGTCGTCAAAGGTTTCGAGGTCGCGCCGCCCGAGCAGTCGCCCGACCGTATCCCGGTTGTAGACGATGCCGAAGGAGGAGAGCGCGGTGCCCAGCCAGTACTGATCGGGGTCGTAGAGATGCCCGGAGCCGATGGCGTTCTCCCCGTACCACGCGTCGAGCGTGCCCCGGTCGAACCCCGCCGGCGCGGACATGGATACGGCGACGGGCACGCTCCCGCCGGGTAGCGTGATCGAGACCCCGTCACCGGCCTTGAGCCGCGAGTGGTCGTACGAGCCCCCGCCGAACATGACATCGAAGGTCACCGCGCCCGGGTGCAGCTCGACCCGGCCTTCGGCAGTGACGCCGTACCGGCCCGACGCGAGCGCGGCGTTGAACTGGGCCTGCAGTTGCTTCAGAATCTCGGAGGTGCCCCCCGGACGCCGGTAGTCGATCCGGACGGCGCGGCCGTGGGTGCGCCGATGCCAGCGGTCGAACGCATCCGCGAACTCCCGCTGAATCTGGCGGACGTGCGGCGTGATGACGATCAGGGTGAGTGCGTCGTCGCCGGGGGGGGGTGCCTCGCGGCGCGCGCCGAGGACCAGCGGCACGCCGAGGATGACCGCCAGGGCGAGAACGATCATCGCGCGGCCGAGCGCCATGGCGTGAGTGTAGGGTCCGCGGCGAGGCGGTAGACTCGGGCCGCGATGCTCGAAGAACTGAACGAGGCGCAGTGGGCGGCGGTGGAGCACGAGGGCGCTCCCCTGATCGTCCTCGCGGGGCCGGGAACGGGCAAGACGCGGGTGATCGTCCACCGCATCGCCCACCTGATCGACGCACGCGGGGCCGAGCCGGAGTCGGTGCTGGCCGTGACCTACACGGTCAAGGCCGCCGACGAGCTGCGCGAGCGACTCGCCGGCCTGGTCGGCGCGGGCGTGGCGGACCGCGTGCGGGCGCACACGTTCCACGGGTTCGGGCACCGCGTGGTGCGGCGATTCCCAGACCTGCTCGGGCTGTGGCGCGAGCCGGAGTTGATCGACTCGGCCCAGCAGCGACGCCTGATGCGGGCGCTGATCGTCGAGCATCGGGTATACGGGCAGGCCATCGGGCGCGGGCACGAGGCCCTGATCGAGGAAGCCGAGCGGCATTTCGAGGCCTTCCGCAACGCCGGGCTGACGCCGGCACGATGCATGGCGTTCGCGCAGGCATGGGCGGAGCGGACCGCACGAAGCGAGCGTTCCGACGGGACGCCGGTCGAGGACGAACGCGAGGCAGCCGCGGAACGCGAGGCGCAGGCCATGTTCGCGGGGCACGCGCGGCTGTTCTCCCTCTTCGAGGCCGCGTGCCGAGATCGCTGCTGGGTGACCTTCGCGGACCTGATCGCGATGCCCACGGAGTTGCTGCTCGGAGGAGGGCGGGCGGCCGCGATTCTGCGCGATGAGTGCCGGCACGTCGTCGTGGACGAGTTCCAGGACGTGAACCGCGCGCAGGTCGAGTTGCTCAGGCTTCTCGCCCCGCCCGAATCCAACCCCGACCTCGCCGTCGTCGGCGACGACGATCAGGCCATCTACGGCTTCCGCGGGGCGGACGACCGGGCCTTCCAGCGATTCGCGTCCCTGTGGTCCGGGGCGCGCACGGTCGAACTGACCGTCAACTACAGGTCGGAACGCCCGGTGATCGAGGCCGCGAACGCCGTCATCTCGCTCGCCGAGGAACGCTTCGCGCCGGACAAGGTGATCGAACTGCCCGAGACAAGGCGCGACGCGCCCACGCCCGCAGGGTCCGGCGTCGAAGGCGTGCTCCTGGAGGACGACTCCCAGGGCGCGGACGTGATCGCCTCCATGATCGCGGCGGCGAAGGCGGCACAACCCTCCAGAACTTGGCGAGAGTTCGCCGTGCTCGCGCGCTCAAATCTCGACCTCGACAGGGTCGCGGCCGCCCTGCACATCGAGGGCGTCCCCTTCCAGCAGCGCCGCGAGGGCAGGGCTGCCGACGACGAGGGTGTGAAGGATCTGCTGGCGTGGGTGGAGTTGCTGGTGAACCCTTCGGCGACGTGGGCGGCCCGGCGCCTGCTCGTGCGGCCACCCTTCAGCGTCGGACGAGAAGCCGTCGTGGCCGCCGAGGCGCTCTTCCGCGGCCGCGCAAGCCGCGCGGACATGGGAGATGGAGACCCCCCCCCAGCGTACGTCGAGTGGCTCGCCGCGAACGGACCGGACGATCCGGGCATCACGCGGTTCGTCGAAGCTGCCCGGGAACTCGCCCAGTTCGCGGGATCCGCCCCGGCCGCATCGGCAATCTACAGGATCGTGACCCGCTGCGACCTGGCCCACGCAGACCTCCTCCCGGCACGCGAGCGGGCGCGCCGCGTGTCGTGCCTCGTCGCCGCGCTGCGCTTCGCGCGGACCGTCCAGGCAAGGCTGGACGCGCCGGGAGACCTCGCGTCGTTCCTGTCGTACTACCAGGACTTGAACCAGCGCGACCGAGGGTTCGAGGCGACAGGATGGGACAGGGTCGATCGGAGCGAGGACGAGGAGGAGCAGGAGGACGCCGTTCAGGTGCTGACCGCGCACTCGGCCAAGGGGCTGGAGTTCGACGAGGTCTTCGTCGCTCGCGTGAACCCCCAGCACGGATTCCCGAAAACGGGCGGCGATGAGTGGCTGGAACTGCCGCCCGGCCTGCTCGACGACCACGACGACAGACGATCGGCGAAGGAACGCGCCAAGGCCGAGGAACGGCGGCTCTTCTACGTCGCCTGCACGCGGGCACGGCGGCGTCTCGTGCTGCTCTCGAAGCGCACGAAGACACCGAGCAGGAGCACCCACTACTTCCAGGAGTTGCAGCACGGCTCCCCGGCCCTGATCGTGATACACGACGCCGCGGACGTCCTGGCGCGCGCCGCTGAGCACGGCGTCGGCGCCTTCGCTCGCACCGCGCTGGACAGAGAGGCGCCCGAGTTCGCCGAGGCGGCCCGCCGGCGCGACGAAGCCGCGGCCCTGCGGCGCGCGGCGCGGCTCGATGCGGCCGGCGCGCTGGACACCATGGACCGACCGGGAGTGACCTCCGAAGAACTGACGGAGGCCGCCGCACGCCTCCGCGAAGCCGCCGCCCTGGTCGCCATCGCCGCGCACGCCCAGCGCACCGGCTCCGCGCCCGAGTGGGTGGTGCACGAGTCGGAGCGCGCGCGACGCGCGGCGGCACGCCTGGCGGGCGCGCGGGCGACCGCCCCGATTCCAGAAGGTCCGATCGAACTGCGCCCCATGCGCCCCCCGCTCTCCCTGAGCTACACCTTCGTGCACGACTATCAGCGCTGCCCGCGGTGCTTCTTCGTCAAGCATGTGCTGAACCTGCCCGAAGAGGAGCGCGAAAGAGCGACCTCCGGGAAGTGCGTGCACCTCGCGCTGGAACGGTTCTACGCGCGGTGGCGGGACGCCGACGCGGAGGGCACGGCGCGCCCGGGACAGGCCGACCTGCTCGAGTTCGGAAGGCGAGCGTACTTCGGGTCGCTCGCGCCGGGAGAACGCGCGGACGCTGGCGCACTGGACGAAACGCTCGCCCTGCTGCGAACCGCCTACGACCGCCTGCACGAGCCGACCGTCGAGGTGCTCGAAGTCGAGCGGCTCGTGACGATGCCCTACACCGCCTCCGGCGCGGAGCACCGCCTGGCCGCGAAGATCGACCGGATCGATCGCGTCGAGGGGGGGGTCCGCATCGTGGACTACAAGTCGGGATACCCGTCGAAGCGGCTCACGGTACCGGACACGGACGACCTGCAACTGGGCATCTACGCCATGGCCGTGCGGCAGCTCTACCCCGGCGCGGCCGGAACGGCGGAGTACTGGCTCCTCCGCACCGGCGAACGTGCGGCCGTCGCGCTGGCGGACCTGGACCTGGACGCCGTGCGCGGGGCGATCGACGAGGTCGTCCGGGCCGTGCTCGCGGGCGACTACCCGCGCGGCAAGAACTGCGACGGCGCGTGCGAAATCCTGGGGCTTGAGTGACCATCGCCCCCGCGGCCCCCCCCCGATCCGCGCAACTGCTTCACGCGGTCCGGCTCACCCCACGACCACGTTCACGAGTCGGCCCGGAACGACGATCACCTTGCGCACGGCGCGGCCGGCGATCGCCTCACGCACCTTCGCGTCCGCGAGCGCGATCGACTCGATGCGCGCCGCGTCCGCGTCGGCGGGAACGACCACCTTCGCCCGCACCTTGCCCGCGATCTGCACCGCGATCTCCACCTCGTCGTCGCGCAGCATCGACTCGTCGTACTCGGGCCACGACGCGTGCGAGACGAACCCCCGTCCCCCAAGGCGGCTCCACAGCTCCTCCGCCAGGTGCGGCGCGAACGGCGCGAGCACACGCGCGAAACGGTCGGCCTGGCTCCGCGTCAACCCGCCCGCGGCCGTCGCCGAGTTCACGAACTCGATCATCACCGCGATGGCGGTGTTGAACGCCAGACGTTCGACGTCCGCCCCGACCTTCGCGACCGTGCGGTGCAGGAGTTTCTCGACCGCCGGGTCCTGCGTCCCGCCCGCGTCGCCGTCGCCGACCAGCCGCGGCTCACCGGTCTCCTCGTCGATGATGAGCCGCCACGCGCGCTGCAGAAAGCGGAACAGGCCCGTGATGTCGCGAGGGTTCCATGGCTTGGCGGCCTCCAGCGGCCCCATGTACATCTCGTACAGCCGGAACGTGTCCGCCCCGTACTCCGCGATCACGTCGTCCGGGTTGATCACGTTGCGCAGGCTCTTGGACATCTTCGCGACAATCTGCGCCACCGGCCTGCCCGACGCCCGCTCGACGAACACCCCCTCGCCCCGCTCCTCGACCTCGTCCACGGGAACGAGCGTCTTGTCCTCACGCTGGTAGGCGTGGCTCAGGATCAGCCCCTGGTGGAAGAGCCTGGCAAAAGGCTCATCGGTCGATACCAGGCCGAGGTCGAACAGCACCTTATGCCAGAAGCGCGCGTAGAGCAGGTGCAGCACCGCGTGCTCCGCGCCGCCGATGTAGAGATCGACGCCGCCGGCTCCATCCTCTCCGCCGCGGTACCGCCCCTCCGCTGTTCTCCCTTTCATCCAGTACCGCTCCGCCGCCTCGCCCACGAAGCGATCCGCGTTGTGCGGGTCGCAGTAACGCAGGTAGTACCAGCACGAGCCGGCCCAGCCCGGCATCGTGTTCGTCTCACGCGTCACCGGCGCATCCGGCGGAAGCCCACGCACGCCCGCCTCGCCAGCCGTCGTGCGAAGCCAGTCGGTCGCCTTGGCGAGCAGCGGCACCGGCTCGTCGCTCTCGATCGGCTGGTAGTCCGCAAGCTCCGGCAGACGAACGGGCAGCGCATCGTCCGCCACCGCGTGGTGCCGGCCCCGCTCGTCCCACACGATCGGGAACGGCTCGCCCCAGTAACGCTGCCGGCTAAACAGCCAGTCGCGCAGACGGTAGTTCACTCGTCTTCGCCCGACGCCCCTCTCCTCCAGCCACGCGATGATGCGCTGCTTCGCCTCCGCGACGCACAGGCCGTCCAGGAAGCCCGAGTTGATCGCCGGCCCGTCCCCGAGGTACGGCCCGTCGCCGAAACCGGGGGGGGGCTGCACGGTCCGCACGATCGGCAGCCCGAATGCCCGTGCAAAGTCCCAGTCGCGCTGGTCCTGACCAGGCACCGCCATGATCGCGCCCGTGCCGTACCCCATCAGCACGTAGTCCGCCGTCCAGACCGGGATGCGCCCGCCTGTCGCAGGGTTGATCGCGTAAACCCCCGTGAAGACGCCCGTCTTCTCCCTGCTCTCCTGGCGCTCGACGTCCGAGCGATTGCGCGCCGCCAGCACGTAGCCGCGCAGAGCGTCGACGTCCGTCTCCGCGCCTGGGTAGTCGAGTGCAGCGTCCACCAGCGGGTGCTCGGGCGCGACCACCATGTACGTCGCCCCGAAGATCGTGTCCGGGCGGGTCGTGAAGACACGCAGGGACTCGCCCGTCCGATCCCCCTCCCTGCCCAGGATCGGGAACTCGACCTCCGCCCCTTCCGATCGACCGATCCACTCGGCCTGCTGCGTGCGCGTGCTCTCGGGCCAGTCCACGCTCTCCAGCCCGCGCAACAGACGCTCGGCGTAGGCCGTGATGCGGAACATCCACTGCCGAAGCGGCTTGCGGAAGACGGGGAATCCCCCCCGCTCGCTGCGCCCGTCGATCACCTCCTCGTTGGCCAGCGCGGTGCCGAGCCTCGGGCACCAGTTCACCGTCTGCACGCCCACGTACGCGAGGCGGTAGGAATCGACGATCATGCGCCGCGTGTCGTCGTGCATCTCCGCCCACGACATCACCGGCTTGTCAGAGCCGATGTCGCCCGCGCCGGCGTACTCCGCAGCGTTCGGATTCAGCCGCGGCGCACGCTCGCCCGACTCGAACTCACGCACGAGTTCGTCGATCGGCCTGGCGCGCCCCCGCTCCGTGTCGTACCAGGACTCGTAGATGCGAAGGAAGACCCACTGCGTCCAGCGGTAGTAGTCCTCGTCGATCGTACCGAACTCTCGAGACCAGTCGTAGCAGAACCCGAACCGCTTCAACTGCCGACGGAAGTTGTCGATCGCACGGCGCGTCGTGACGGCGGGGTGAACCCCCGTCTGGATCGCGTACTGCTCCGCCGGCAGTCCGAACGCATCCCATCCCATCGGGTGCAGCACGTTGTAGCCGCGCATCCGCCGGTAACGACACACTATGTCCGTCGCCGTGTACCCCTCCGGGTGACCGACGTGCAGCCCCGCGCCGGAAGGATACGGAAACATGTCGAGGCAGTAGAACTTGCGACGCGAGGCGTCGAACCCCGCCTCGCCGGGGTTCGGCTGGCGAAACGCCCCTTCCCCCTCCCAGCGCCGCTGCCACCGAGTCTCGATCGCATCCGCGAGCGCGGCCGTATAGCGGTGCGGCGGGACGGATGGGTCGGCATTCCGGCTCGGTTGATCGGCGCTCATCGGCATCGCTCGCGGGACGTGAAGCGTACTCCAAAAACAACGAAAGCCCCGACAACGGCGAGGCCCGGAGGGATCGTGCCATGCCCACGACGCATCAACCCACCGGGCGGTGCGAAAGTCGGAGCGGCAGCGGCGTGCAAACGCCGGTCATGGCCGACGACTCTAGGCCCCGGTGACCCCCTCAGCCCTTGGCCTCCACCTGCTGACCGGGCTTGCGCCTCGCCGCGGCCTCCGCGAGCAGACGCTTCGCCTCACCAGCCAGGTAGAACGAGCCGGTGACCAGGATCAGGTCGTCACGCCCCACGGCCCGGTACGCCGTGTTGATCGCGTCCTTCAGCGAAGGCTCCACCTGCGTCATCTTCGGGCTTTTCTCCGCGAAACGCCGCTGCAACTCCGCGGGGTCGCAGGCCCGGGGGTTGTCGGACGACCGCGTAAAGATGATCTTGTCCGCACCGAGCCCGATCCTCGCCAGCATCCCGTCCACGTTCTTGTCCGATGCGCACCCGAAGATCATCACCATCGAGTCGTAGCGAACGTGCGTCCCGATCGCCCGCACCAGCGCGTGCAGGCTGTCCGGCGTGTGCGCACCGTCGATCAGGATGCGCGGGGAGGACCACACCTGCTCAAGCCGCCCGTTCGCGGGCGTCGCCGCCAGACCCAGCGCCACCTGGCGCTCCGGCGTGTCGAACCCCCGGTCACGCAGGTGGTCCAGCGCCGCGAGCGCCAAGCCGCAGTTCAGCGCCTGATGCTCGCCCTTCAGCGGCACCGCCAAGTGCTCGTACGTCGTCCGCGGCGAGGACAGGCAGACCCTCGCGTGCGGGCCGAGTTCCGGCGTCGCCTCGAGACGGTAGGAAAAATCGATCTCCTTGCCGAGAACTCGCAGCGGCGCGCCGATTCGCTCCGCCTCCTCGCGGAAGACGCCCATCACTTCGTCGCTTTGCGGGAAGGTAATCGCCGTCACCCCGGGCTTCATGATGCCCGCCTTCTCGCGCGCGATCTCCGCCAGCGTCGAGCCGAGCAGCCGCGTGTGCTCGAGCTGGATCGCCGTCAGGATGCACACCTCGGGCGTCACCACGTTCGTCGAGTCGAGCCGACCGCCCAGCCCGACCTCGAGCACGGCCGCGTCCACCGCACGCTCCGCGAAGAACCGCAGCGCCAGCGCGGTCAGGAGTTCGAAGTACGTTGCCCGACCGTGCCTCGCCTCGACCGCCTCCGCCGCCGCCGCCGCCGCGCCCAGCGCACCCGTGAACTCGTCCTCGTCGATCCACTGGTTGTTGATCCGAACACGCTCACGCACGTCCGTCAGGTGCGGGCTGGTGTAGATGCCGGTCGTGTAGCCGCACGAGGAGAGACACGACGCGAGCATCTCGGCCGTCGAGCCTTTGCCCTTGCTCCCCGCGACGTGAACGCACCGAACGTCACGCTCAGGATTGCCCAGCGCCTCCATCATCGCGCGCATGCGGTCCAGGCGAAAGACACCGCGGTCCACGTTCGCCGGACGCATCCGCTCGACGTTCACGCTCTCGTTCAGGTACTTCAGCGCGGTCTGGTAGCTCGCGAACCGCTTCGGGCGGCGGATGCGGGCTTTCACGGACGCGGCCGACTGTCCGGACGATCGCCCCGGGGCTTTCCCGGCGGCGCTGGAGGTTCGGGGCATAGCGGCAGATTCTAAGCCGCACAACCCCCCCGTCGAAGCGCGATCTTCACACTTCGCCCGGCGCGATCGCTTTCCGCGGCGCCGCAAGGACTTGCAGCCAAACGCCGCCCGCCGGGACGAAGCACGCTCACCCCGATCGGACCGCATGAAGCGCCATCACCGCCTTCATCTCACGCACCGCCTCCCGCAAGCCCACAAAGACCGCCCGGCTCACGATCGCGTGCCCGATGTGCAACTCCTCCACTCCCGGGAGCGCGGCGATCGGCCCCACGTTCACGTAGTTCAACGCGTGCCCGGCGTTGAACCGCATCCCGGCGTGCCGGATGCGCGCGCCCGCGTGCGCCACACGCTCGAGCTCCGAACGCAGCAAGCCGCGCCGAAAGTCGCCCCCGCACTCCGCGAAGGCGTGCGCATACGGCCCGGTATGCACCTCGCACACGTCGAACCCGGACGCCGCCGCGGCGTCCACCTGCCGGTCGTCCGCGTCGATGAAGGCAGACACCAGCATCCCCGCGCCGCGCAGCCGCGCGACGACCTCCTTCATCCGGGCCGACTGCCCCGCCACGTCCAGCCCGCCCTCGGTCGTCACCTCGGTGCGCCCCTCGGGCACGAGCATCGCCGTGTCCGGGCGGATCCGGCACGCGATCGACACCATCTCGTCCGTCGCCGCCATCTCCAGGTTCACCTTCACCGCGACCAGGCGGCGCAGGAGCTCGACGTCCCGGTCCTGGATGTGCCGCCGGTCCTCGCGCAGGTGCATGGTGATGCCGTCCGCCCCGCCGAGTTCCGCCTCGTGGGCCGCACGCACGGGGTCCGGCTCGCCCTGCTCCGGCGGCACGTCGCGGTAACGCGCCTGGCGGAC